>Ga0070734_10000616_pt1 | contig 68210 bp, 49 predicted proteins | sample Coa_R1_8_FD_66444 | JGI IMG/M metagenome (GOLD analysis project Ga0070734, IMG submission 66444) | Surface soil microbial communities from Centralia Pennsylvania, which are recovering from an underground coalmine fire - Coalmine... | ecosystem: Environmental > Terrestrial > Soil > Unclassified ...
TGGGGAACACGCACGCCTTCGGCGTGGATGATGATGATCAGCCTGTTCTTCCTAATTCTGTTCCCGGAGCGGCACATTTCTGACGAGCCCTACTGGATCAATTCTGACAAGCGGCGAAGTCTTGAAGCTGTTACCCCAAAATTGCTCGAGGGCTTAGGGCAATTTCACGCCAGGTTATTGAAAGGATTGTGGTGCCGGAGGTGGGACTTGGAACCTGAGGCCCTCCGGGTCGCTCCGTAAGTTACAGATTCTGCGTTGCCTTCGACGCCATATATCCCCTGGTTGCCATGGCTGCTTGGCCCATATTGGCCCATGTGAAGCGTCCTGAAGATTGAATTTCCGCTTTTTGGAATGACTACGTGTCACAGTGACCACTTGCTAATGGCGAAGCCCCGAGGTTACACCCGTGGCCCTGAGTTTTGCGGGCTCTTTGGACTAATTGAGGCGGTGGATCGGGAGAACATGAAGGCCGTTAGAAATCCAGACCCTGGTTCTCTGACCTTCTGAGTTCTGCTCGCCTCCTCACAGTCGAGGGTTGGATTCGCTTCCGGTCGCGATGTGATCCACCTGTAACTTGCAGATTCCAGGATGCCGAGGATGCCAGGATTGCCACAGTTGCCGAGGTGCATTGCCCGATATTGCCCGACGGCCGGTTCGCTAAGAGGCATGGTCCAGTATGAGCAGGTCTATTTCGAGGGAGGAATCTTCTTCATTTTCGCCTCCTGAAGCTTTCCATGATTACGCGCATCACCGCCGAGTTTGGGTCCGGGGGCTTTTTCATAGGAACCAGCTTAAGAGCCTTGAACAGTGTTTGAACACCACCCGGATTGATCGCTATTGCTCGCATCACGGCGAGAAAATCGCTGGGCCGATAAAAGAGCACCCTTGAGGGCATCCGCTCGATTTGGGCCCGAGCTTTGTGCGCGAAGTGGACGGCGTCGCGGTATCGCGCTGGTATGAGGAACTGAGAAGTTCGGGAGCTTTCGCCGTGAACGGTCGTCCGGCATTTCAACGTCATGCACCACAATTATGAGGAAGGCCTCGACGTTTGGTCCACGCATCGCCTTCGGCTCTTCGGCTGGTACTCGGCGGCTCACTGAACGAATTGCTGCGTGAACCCGCATTTTCAGGGCTGAGAGACTTGTACTAAGTTACTGAAACTATTAACTGTTAGCTCATCGATTCAGGTCCAAACGCGGTCCAACCCCGAATCGCTGTCTTTTCTCGTTCCCACTCTGTATCCCAATTTGACCTGGATGACTCCGATCGAATTTCGTGATCCAGTTAGACGAGGCTGTCGCGGACCGGCGGGGCCATCCCATCCGCACTGAAAAACGACAAGTAGCGGAGCTATTGGGTCCCGAGCCTGGTCGTCCGGGAAGCGGGTGTAGCCGTCTTCGAAAGGTTGTGATGGATATACTGAGCGTAGTAATCCGCGCGGCACGGTAGCGGAGGCGGTTCAATCTGGGTCGCCCGATTCGATCGGTTTCGCTTCTCTCGCTCGATCATATCCCCAAGGAAGTCTCGGTATTCGATTCCCTCGGCACGGTCGAGTTCGACAAACCGTATCGTCTCCGACGACTGTTTTCGGGTTTTGAAGCAACGAAGCTGAGAGTCGTCGCTGGCCGCAAGGATTATGAGGCACATGCGATTGTCCGCGAACATGAAAGCATCAGGGGGGATCACAATAATCTCGCAGGCCTCATTATAGACATCCGGCCCCTTCCCATCGCGCTCCAGACGGTTCTTCAACTTCCATCGGAAGGTCACACAGTCACTTGCGTGATCGGGATGAATGAAAAAACTGTACCTGATTCCCGCCAGGAGGTTCGAATAAACGGTCTCGAAGACCGAGGTCAAATCCGTTTCGAGCAACATTCTGGAATAGATCCAGATCTCCTGGCCGGCTTGGACTGTCCGTTCTTCCGCGAGTTCGGCTTCACGCTCCAGAACATCGACCAGTTCCTTCCTCCGTGCAACGGTCGGGGCTGGATTGTAACCCGCGGCAAATAGGAGCTCAGCTTTCGTATTCTCAACTTCATCAGGGTTGTCTACTGTTTCCGCAAAAGCCTGAGCAAGACGATCGATCATTCCCAGAGTTGGTCCGAGAGCACCAGACCGCAGTTTTGAAAGCTGGGCGGGTGAGATATTCGCCAACGCAGCGAGTTCAGCGACAGATCCGCCCTTCCTTTGGGCCAACGCTTCCAAGATCTGGGCAAGGCCTGGTCGATTGACATGAGTTGCCATAAATACATCAACTATCGTCCTTTGTGAATTTAGATCGGCGGCCTCAAGATATCCGCGACACCCCGCATGGTCGCGGTTCCGATTGCATCACTCAATTTCGAATCTCCGCTCCGCGCTCCCAAGAGAGGAGTATAACACCGGATTTTCCTTATCCGTCAATGATTACCTCGGATTTACTACTGAGGCCAGCTATGAGGAAGGACGCAGCAGCAAGCTAATTTGCCGAAAGAAGTAGGCAAATTATAGTAATTTTTCTCACAGATAGATATTAGTCCTTATCCTTCAATAGATCGGCAATTTTTTCCTAGACAGGCAAGAGTTGTCGATATATAATTCTCGAAGACAATACTCGCCCAACCCAACAGGAAAAGGAGGGGATGGGGCAGGACGGGCGAGAAATCGGAAAAGTGCACTCGGGCAGCCCGCGGGTCAGATCCGCAAGACTGCCCTTTTGGGAGCGTCTGGACGACGTCCGTAAATACAAAATCACGGTAAGCCACTCGTCGGTCACGTGTCAAGCAGAAAACTGGGCTATCGTCTTCCAGACTGGCGCAGCCGAGGGCGCTACGAGTGCGACCTCTCAAAGCTCTTCGCTAAAGCGAGAACAGTACCCTGCGCCCATTACGGGTGCGAGGGGGAGGTCGATCTATATGGAGGTCAGCGACTATAGGGCCCTTCAGCAAAGAATCCGTTTGACGTTATCGGGAACCGTTCCCGAACAGCCCGAGATATTCACTCCCGACGAGCAGGATGCGGTGCTCGACCGGCTTGCCTGTACCTGGGACTTTATAGAACAAGTCGGCTCACTTTCGCGCCAGCGGCGCCGCACCCCGACATCCGTCACGTGCGCCCAGAAATGGGCGGCAAACCGGCGGTGGGATGCATCCCATCACGCCTTTATTCCACTCTGCGCCTTGACTGGGCATTGCCTCGATCAGGCCATCAAAGAAAAATCAAGCGCCGGCGCCTTCAAATGGTCGAACTTGGCGGCTCAGCTGCGCAGCTGCTGCGGGTCGCTCTTCATATACGGCATCGATTTCGAGCCGTGTGCCGCGATTTACTGCGGCACGATCCGCGCGGACATGCCGCCGGGTTTCTCCGGTTTCTGGATTCGCGAACGTCACCATTGTCTCCAGCCGGCGATGGCCCGCTTCCTGGACGCGTTTCCCCGCGGATACCAACCCGCCGAAATCCGGAGCGCGTGGGACCGCGCCGACACGCGATATCACGCCCTGCATCAGGTGTCGATGCACCGGGCGGTGGAGGATGGAAAATCGCTCGCCCAGATCTACCGCACATTGAATGGGCAATCGCATACGATTACGGATCTTGAGTTCGAGACTTACGATCGCCACTTCGGCCTTGACCGCGACCATGAGGCGGACCGCTGTGATTACATCTTTCAAATGGCCGATACCTTCGAGAGAATCGCGACCGATCTCATCACGGGTCATGGCCTCGAGACGGACGTTATCGCCGATCTGCTCGACGGCATGAAGGCGGCGATCTCGGTCTTCGGAATCTGGATCGGCCCGGTCCGCGAAAGCTCGCGGTTTTACCCGCGCGCATTGAGAGGAGAGTGATACGGAATGATTACGTACAGCATCGAATCAGCGGTTTTCGAGATGTTCCCCGCCTTCCGGCGTGGCGTTGTCATCGCTACTGGGATAAACAATTCAGTGGCCGCCCCTAAATCAGGGCGGCTCCTCGCCGAGGCCGTTTCTCAGACAAACGATAGTCCAAGACAAATCGAACTCGATCGGATTGCGGCCTGGAACAGGGCGTTTTCTACACTCGGCATGAATCCCGACAAATTCACCCCATCCATCCGCTTCTTGATTGAACAGGTTCGTCGGGGCAAACCACCACGGTCGATCAATCCCCTCGTTGACCTCTTCAACCGGACCAGTCTTCACTTCACAATTCCTTGTGGCGGTGACGATCTTGGCGCCCTGAACGGCGGCGATCTTTGCCTCGGATTTTCCCGCGGCGGAGAGAGCTTCGTTCCGCTGTTTAAGCCAGGATCGGTGGAACACCTCCCAGCGGGCGAACTGACCTACTTCTGTCCCCAGACGCGAGAGGCTCTGTGCCGACGCTGGGTCTGGCGGAATTCGCATACCACGCGAATCACGCCAGAGACGGTCAACGTCGCTGTGAATCTCGACTGCCTGCCCCCAACCGGAGAAAGCGACCTTCGGGTCGCTATCGGGCAACTAGCGGCGCTCACCCAGGAGTTTTGTGGCGGTCGCGTGCGCACGTACGTATTCAGCGCTGCGAATCCCAGCGTCCAAATCGAACTATAGCTGAGCGATCCGACATCGTAGTGCGGTCCTTCCTGATGGATAGGGTCACCTGCCCCGTCTTAACCGGACGGGGCTTCTTCTTTTTGCATCCGGTCACGTTCGAAAAGTTGTCGGCGATAGCCTCGACAACCGGTTCACATCGTGTTCGGCATGGAGTGTCAGGCCGCGGTCAGTCGCGCCGGGGTGTTCATGTTTCCGCCGGACGCATGCCTGCTAGGCCCGAACCACAACTCCCATCTGGTGGCACTTTCTGCCTCCAGACGGTCGATAGCCGGGACCCGCGGGTTTAGGGCCGCCTATGCCATCGCAGGCTTCATAGATGCAATCCAGTTCATCGTCGGTGGGTCTTGTTCGCGGGTGTCGAACTCCCCTCGGCGCCTTGAGATCTTCGGCGATATTCGACCTCACCCAGTCACGTTTCTGGCAGAATTTAATGAACGACTTGATACGGTCGAACTTTTCGGTCGTGCCCGCCTGCCATCCTTCCAGGAGGCATAAAAGAGATCCATATCCGCCACCGTGAACTGGTCGAGGGCGATGTAACCCTTGGCGTCGCAGAATGCCCGAAGTTGCTTAAGGAAGGTGCGGTATTTGCGGAGCGTAGGCGTGCAATTGCGCGGTTCTCGCAGCGCGCAAGAAAGGCCGCCGTCGCGTCGGCGATGGTGACTCGCCTGGTGTCTTCGGCGACCTCAGGGAGGACTGTCGGTGCAGCTCTGTCCCATCGACCGCAGGTTCCCATTTCGCGGCAATCAGCCTCGCGGGCTCCCATTCCCAGTGGCCGGTATTCTGCCGCTTGGGCACCCTGTCGAGGGTGCCGGAGACGAAGATAGGACACTCGCAGCGCTTCCAGCCTTTCTTGCGCTCATCGTACTCGGAGCTGCGGCTATTGTGCTGAATTGGAGCCTTTGCAGTTTTGGCGGTGGCGTCGACAGAGGGCGACCATGTTGTCCCATATCTTACCAAAATCTCAAAAATGGAACAAGTACTTTATTTTCAGTGGTGCCGGAGGTGGGACTTGAACCCACACGCCCAGTGAAGTGCGCCGGATTTTGAGTCCGGTTCGTCTGCCAATTCCGACACTCCGGCTCGAGCGTCTCTGCCATTCTACCATGGCCAACCGTATAGCCAAATAGTTTCCAAACGCCTGTTTACTGTTTGTTTGTTCACAATCATAACCGAAGAGGGCGGCCTCAACCGCCCCTCAATCCGGTACCCTAGGGGTTTGTCCCGGAGGCGAACAATGTCCCTTCCGCTACGGGTTTTGTTTATCGGTTCGGTGGACGAGGCTGATTCGGAGCCGGTCGCTGCGGAATTACGACGAGGCGGCTACGATCCCGACTTCGCGTACGTCGATACCCAGGCGCGCCTCGACGCCGCCCTCTCGGGCAACTGGGACATCGCCATCTCCGACTTTACCGCCAAGGGCCTGAGCGCTCTAGCGGCTTTAAAGGCCATCCAGTCGAGGGGCGTCGACCTGCCGGTGATCGTGGTTACCGGCAAGATCAAAGATGCGGACGTGCTGGCGGTGCTCAAGGCCGGAGCCGCGGACCATCTCACCCGCACCAACCTCATGCGCTTGAACGCCGCCGTCGAGCGCGAATTGCGCGCCGTCAAGTTCCGGCGCGATCGCACCCGCCTGGAGGAACAGTTCCGGCAAGCCCAGAAGATGGAAGCCGTGGGACGCCTGGCGGGCGGTGTGGCGCACGACTTCAATAATCTTCTGACCGTCATCACTGGTTACAGCGACATGCTGCTCGCCAGCCGCGATCTGAAGCCGGCCCATCGCACCGCTCTGGAAGAGATCCGCCGCTCGGCCGAGCGGGGAGGGGCGCTCACACACCAACTGCTGGCCTTCAGCCGCCGCCAGCCTCTGGAAGCTCGTACCCTTCGGGTCAACGAACTGGTCATGCAGATCGAGAAGTTGCTGCGGCGCCTCATCGGTGAGGACATCGAGTTAGTGACCATCGCGGCCGCGGCACAGGACGTTGTGGAGGCCGATCCGGGCAGACTCGAGCAGGTCATCATGAATCTGGCGGTCAATGCCCGGGACGCCATGCCGAATGGCGGCAAACTCACCATCGAAACCGGCACCGTTCACCTGGACGAGAGCTTTACCGCCAAGCGCCTGGGTGTGCAGCCCGGCCATCACGTCACGATCTCCATCATCGACACCGGAATCGGAATGGACGAGGAGACCCAGAGCCACCTCTTCGAGCCCTTCTTCACCACCAAGAGGGCAGGGAGGGGCACGGGTCTGGGACTCGCCACCGCCTACGGTATCATTCGCCAGAGCGGCGGCGCGATCGGAATGTTCAGCGAGTTGGGCAAGGGCACCACCGCACGCATTTATCTTCCGCTGAGCCAAAGCAAAGTATTGGCGGAACCCGACAAGACGGCCGTGGCCGGTCCGCTGACCGGGGCGGAGACGATCCTGGTAGTGGAAGACGAAGCGCGGGTTCGGAAGCTGATGGTGGATGTGCTCAGCGCACGCGGGTACACGATCCTGGAAGCCACGCGGGGACAGGAGGCGGTCCGGCTCGCCAAACGCCACAAGGGCGATATTCATCTCGCCCTGGTGGACGTGGTGATGCCGGAAATGAGCGGGCCAGACTTAATCCGCGAATTGCTTCCCCGACGCCCCCACATGCGGGTTCTTTACATCTCTGGCTACACCGAAGAGGCCATCGTGCATCACGGCATTCCGGAATCGGGCGCGGCGTTCCTGCAGAAGCCGTTCCTTCCCGATGCCTTGGCTTCCAAGGTGCGCGAAGTGCTCGACTCCCGCAGTAATTCGGCCAACGATCACTCGTAACCGCACCCCTACGCTGCGTGGGGTGTTTACGAGCTTCCGGGAATTCCTGGCGCGGGTGCCCCTTACTCACGGCTGTGTCTGACGTAGCGTCTGGTTCAGCTTGCCCCGCAACCGCTTACCAGTGCGGGCAAGCTACCTCTCGAACCCGTCGGAGTCCGACGGAAATTCTTTGTAACTTACTGGTTCTACAAGATTGTACCCGTCGGAGTCAGACGGTTTGCCTGGTTGGGGCCAACTGAGGCATGGGGCCACGCGAGGCAGCGTCAGACCGCCCTGACCGGAGGTCGCGCCGAGAATCCCCGAATGCGTGTAAGCACTCCGCGTTCGAACGAACACGGGTGAGAAAGCCTGTGCTACGTTGGTTGGACTGTGCCCGAAGAACCCCGCGGGGGCGCGCAAGTCGCCACAATCCAGGAAACCACGCTACGACGCGAGATGGGCCTGTGGGACCTGGTGCTGGCGCAGGTGCTCTGCGTCGTCGGGTCGTCGTGGGTAGGCATCGCGGCCAAACTCGGACGAGCGCACGTCGTGTTCTGGCTGGGGTCGATGCTGCTCTTCTACCTGCCTCTGGCAGCCATTGTCATTTACCTCAACCGCCTGATGCCGCTCGAAGGCGGACTTTACCAGTGGGCGAAGGCCGGGTACGGCGAGATGGCCGGATTCCTCACCGCCTGGAATCTCTGGGTCTACGCTGTGATCGTCACCGGAGCGATTATCTTCGTGGTCCCCACCGACCTCTCCTACATGATCGGGCCTTCAGCCGCTTGGCTGCCGGGCAGTAAACTGGCCACGCTGGCACTCACCGGCGGGGTCATGGCGGCGATCACCTGGGTCGCGGTGCGAGGACTCGACATCGGCAAGTGGCTGCACAATGTCGGCAGCCTGATGATCCTGCTCGCGTATGTGATCCTCCTGGGGCTTCCGATCTGGTCGATATGGCGCGGCGGTTCGGTTTCGGCTTACGAGCCAATTCCCTGGCAGTGGCCCAAACTCGATTGGTTCGGGCTCGCCGTCTTCGGGCAAATGACCGTGGGCGCCCTCAGCGGTTTCGAGTATGTGGCGATCCTGGCCGGCGAGTGCCGCAGCGCAGCCCGCACGATTGGCCAGTCAGTGGTCATCTCCGCCCCGGTGATCGCTTTGATGTTCATCCTTGGAACCAGCTCTGTCCTGGCTTTCGTGGGAAATCGGCCGATCAACGTGATTGGCCCTATCCCGCAGACCATGCGGCTGGCGTTCGGGGATACCGGACCGGGAGTATGGGCTGCGCCGTTCGGCATCCTGCTGCTGATCGCCCGCGCTATCGCCAGCGCGAGCCTGATCTTCACCGGCCTCACTCGTCTGCCTATGACCGCCGGGTGGGATAACCTGGTGCCCCAGTGGTTCACGCGGCTGCACCCGCGCTGGCGAACGCCCGTGAATTCGATCGTGTTCGTGGCTGTCCTGGTGATGCTGTTTGTGCTGCTGAGCATGTTGGGCGTCGAGGAGCAGGAGGCGAGCCAATTACTGGCAACCGCGTCGATCGTCCTCTACGCGATCACCTACGTCTCGCTGTTCGCGCTGCCGGTGTTTGGCCGCGCCAGCCTGAGAAATGCGCTGCCCGGCTGGCTCAAAGCGGTTTCGCTGGCCGGTCTGGCCGCCAGCCTCATCTCGCTCTGTATTGCCGTCTATCCGATTGTGAACGTGGTCAGCAAGGCTGCCTATGCTGCCAAGATCTGCAGCATCGTGGTGATCGCGAATATGGCGGGTGTCGTGATTTATCGCGCCGGCCAAAAAAGCTGACGGCGCTACTTGCTGGCATCCTGCACGATGCTGCGCGCCAGGTAGTTTTGAACCTTCGCCTCGTTCCGCGCCACCTCGTAAAAGGCCGCCTGCAGCAACTGCGTCTTGCGATTAATCAGCGTCTCGCGAATCTCCTGCTGCACTCGGGGATCATTCAGTTCACGTTGCCCGGCCGGCTCGCGGGAGATCACTTTCAGAATCTGAAAGCCGTACTGCGTCACGATCGGCCGCGAGGCGACACCGGGCTGCAGCGATAGCACCAGCCGCTTCAGATCGGGACTGACCTTTTCCAGATTCGATTCCGGGATCAAACCCATATCGCCGCCGTTGGCCGCGCTGTTCGGATCTTCCGAGTAGTTCTGCGCCAGCATTCCGAAATCCTCGCCACGCTGCAGACGGGCTTCGATGTCGTCAATTTTTTCCTTTGCCTGCTTCTCGTTCTGCGCCTTGCTGTTTTTCAGATTACGAACATTGGGGTCTGGGTTGGGCGTCACCAGAATCTGCGCGATGCGGATCTGTGGCTCGGGATGGTTGAACGCGGCCTTGTTGGCAGCGAAAAAGTTGGAGACGTCCGCATCCGTGATCGTCACATGAGAGGTGATCTCTTTGTTGATCAGCTTGGCGATTGTGAGATCGTGCCGGATCTGCGTTTTCAGGTCGTCCGCGGTCATGTGCCGCTCGGTCAGCCGTGCTTCGAACTGCTCCTTGGTATACGGCGATTTCATCTTGTTAAATTCGGCGTCCACGTCCGCGTCCACGGCCGTCAACCCCAGCCGCTCGGCGCGCTGCAGAATGATGCGGCTGGTGATCATGGAATTGAGCAGTTCCAGCTTGGCGCCGGCGATCTGGTCTTCGTTGGCCTTGTCGCCGGGTTGCTGCGTCTGTTCAAAGATCCGATTCAACTCGGTGAAGGTGATGGCGTACCCGTTCACGTCAGCCGCGACGTTGGCAGGGGCCGTTTGCTTGCACGATAACTGGGCCAAGGCAACCAGCGTTGCGGCGAAAATCACAAGATAGCGCTTCATGTGCGTGAAGACCCATTGTAACCGTGTGAAGCCGATTTGAGTGGGAAACTCACTTTTTACGAACCAACGATCTCCAGGGCCTTCAAGATCACCGGATCGCGCTGGGCCTCCACTTCATCGCCCTTTTCCACTCCGAACGCCTGGTTGAAGATCTCGGTCTTCAAGCGATTGGTCATGTAGGACCGCTCCACGGACAGTTCGGCAACTCCGGGCTGAATCCCGCGATCGGCCAGGAAAAGCTGAAAATCGCGCAGAACCGCCGGGGTGACGTCGAAATCTTCGGATATCTTGTTCTTGCGCAGGTATTCCGTGGCGAAATTGGTGAAGGACCCGCTGGCATCCAGCACCGCGCGTAGCCGGTTCATGGCGGGCGGGCTCACCTCGATATCAGGTCGAATGCCGCCACCGCCGGTGACGAGCCGACCCTTATCGGTGTGAAATTCCGTCTGCACATTCGGATGCGCAGTGGTATCGCCGAGCTCGAATTTCGAGGAGTCGAGAGGTTTTTGAATCGAGCGCCCGCTGGGGGTGTAGTACAGCGCGGTGGTCAGGGCTAAGCCAGTGCCATCGGTGAGCGGGAAGACGCTCTGCACCAGGCCCTTGCCGTAACTGGCTTCCCCCAGAATGGTCGCGCGATCGTGATCCTGCATCGCTCCCGAAACGATTTCGGAAGCGCTGGCGGTCTTCTCATTCACCAGGATCGCGAGCTTGAATCCATAGGGCGTCGCAATCGACGGCACAGTTTCCGACTCTTCCGGAACGTGGCGGCCCCGCACTGTGACGATCTTGGTGCCTGGCTGTAGAAATAGCGACGCGGTATCGAGTGCTGCTTTCACCATGCCACCAGGATTATTTCGAAGGTCCAACACCAGGCCTGCCAGGCGGTCGCCGCCTAGTTTTTCGATCGCCTTTTTGATTTCGCCCGCGGTGTTGGCATCGAAACTGGCCACCCGGATATAACCCACGCCCGCGCCGATGAAAAACGCCCGTTCTACGCTCGAAGCCTGCATCTCCTCCGGGATCAGGGTGAAGCTCAGCATGCGCACGACTCCCGGGCGCCGCACGATCAACTGCGCCTGCTGCTGGCGTGACTGCGAAAGTAATTGGGTGAGCTGATCGAGATCGAGGCGGCTGATATCGTAGCCGTTGATTGCCACAATCTCGTCACCGGGGTTCAGTCCCGACCGAGCCGAGGGCGTCCCCGGCGTGGTCTGCAGCACGATCACTCTTCCCGGCAGCAGCGACACCACGCTTCCGAACCCCTTCTGCGTGGATTCCTCCATCTTCTTGACCTGCTCGAATTGGCCCGGGTCGAAGAAGACCGAGTGGGGATCGAGGCGCCGCAGGAGCCCTGGAATTGCGCCTTCGAAGAAGGCCTTCTCCGACGAGACCGGGTCGGCGGCGTTGCGCTCCATGATGGCGTATGCCGTCAGGATCGTCTTCAGTTGAGAGTCAAGATCGTCCGCGGCGTGGAGCGCGGTGGCGGCACAGACCAAGGCTACGAGGATTCGAAACATCAATCAGACCAGACTTCGAGTATATGGTTTTGGACGGCGGGAGACAGCCGGGGTTTCAACACCGTTTCTTTATTCTATCGCGCCGGCCGATTCGTCGCGGCGTGCCGGGATTCCGTCAGCCGCCGGACATCGTGACCCGGCATCGGCACCGGCGCGCCATACGAACGCTGATTTCATTGCAGTTTCCGGCAGTGCCGGCTTGGAATGCCGTGTGCCTTCTAAGAGGGCACAGCGTCAAGCTGAACAATGAGTCACACAGGGAGAAAAAAAGATGTCGCAAAAGAGATTAGTCATTGCGTGGGTCGCAGGTATCGCATCGCTGGCGTTGCCGGCGTTTGCACAATCTGAGGTGGGGAAACAGGAAGTCGCGGTCCAGGCGTTCGGCAGCTTCGTTACCAGCACCAGACAAAATGGAATCAACAACGACGCCACCAATAGCGGAGGCGTGTTGGCGAGCTATCGCTACTTCTTCAGCAAGCACCACGGCGTGGAAGCGAACTATGGGTATGCGCTCAACACCCAGAATTATGCTTCGACCGCTGGTGTGGTGGGCGTGAAAACTAATTCGCACGAAGTATCCGGTGCCTACGTTTTCCGTCTGCCGCTGCGCAATGTCACGCCGTTTGCATTGGCCGGCGCTGGCGCCATGGTGTTTGATCCGCGCGATTTCGCCGGGGCCAACTCGCAAACCCGCGCCGCCTTCGTCTACGGCGCCGGAGCCGATTTCAACCTCTCGCAGCGGATCTTCGCTCGCGTGGAGTATCGCGGCTTCGTCTACAACTCGCCGACCTACGAACTGGCCGGACTGGCCGGCGCCGATCGCATCACGCACCGTGCAGCGCCCTCGATCGGATTCGGATACCGCTTCTAACCCAGTAATGTTGCGTTCAGTCTGCGGCCCTCGTTGCGCGAATCGGCAAATGCGCAGCGAGGGCCGCAAGCGTGCAAGTAGTGGGTTCGCGAACAGCCACGCGGCAATTCTCCGATTTGCCGAGTTACCGTATTTTGGCCTGTTTTGCTTGGACTTTCCGGTCGCGATTCTTCAGTCAGCAGTCGAGACCACCCTCGATCTTGCGATCTGGAGGCGGTCCTTTCGCCCCCTTCGAAATGCCCGCCTACGGATGACTAATTCTTGAGCAAGACCCGGTCGGCTGTAGCGATCTGGGCAGCGAAAAACGTCGCATCTTTCGATCCCTCCGACCGAAGCCGGTCTAATGCCATGCTTAGGGCATCCACGCCGTCCGGACCGGACTGAGGGTCGGCTTTCGCTGCCAGGGCGATGTACCCGTCGGCCATGAGTGCATATGACGAGATCGATTCGTCGCGAAGATAGATTTGCCTGGCTTCTTCGAACTCCATCCGAGCGACACCAAATCTACCAGCCGCGAGTTGAAGAGCGCCGATCAGCCAATGCGCGCCGCCCTGCTCGCGGGGTGTGAGCGCCAGCTCCTGCACCAGGCTTAGGCACTCTGTTGCGATCTGGATTCCAGCGCTGATATGGGCTTCTTCGATGACAATACCGTCGTCGCCCCATCCCGGCCAGCAATTTACAGCGGTGTTGAACGCGATGACCCTGCCAAGCTTCTTGAGTTCCCGTGCTCTGAGATGATCCGACTCCCGGCTCGCTTTGCTCAGACAGTAGGTCAACCCCGTGCCGCCCGCCACCAGCATATTGGATACGTCGCTATATTCGCGATAAAGTCTCCTGACAGCGGAAGCGAACGCCGATCCCATCGCGATTGGATCCTCGTGGGCTTCAATGGCCAACGTCAGATCACTAAGGCGGGAGTCTTGAATCATCTGTATGAGTACATCATCTGGATTCTCTTTGAGAAGATCTTCAAAACCGGCAGCCATCGGCACCTCACATCGTATATGTCCCAGCATATGCCAGCCCCTTGGAAATCCGGGCACTGCCCTGACACCCGACTCCGAGGACAGGCGTCGCGCGGCATCCTGCGCCGGGGCTTCGCGGTCCACGTTGGGGTTGGAATGCAAAGAAGTGAGGCGCACCATTATCGGCAGAGGCTCCCGAAGGAGAATTGCGAGATAGGGAATCGATAGCGCTATTATTGGCGCGATGGGCTGGGGTCCGCCGACCGGTACGTGTTGTTTCCCGTTACTCCGTTGGGTGAGCTTCCCTGAAATTCGCTGTGATAGGATCGAACAGCAGAGGGACTGGAAATGAGATCATGGACAAGTATCGCGATGCTGTTGTTGGCCTGCTGCAGCGGCCTGAAGGCAGGGAACATCGACTTCTCGGGATCGGGAACCAGCGGGACGATCAACCCTGGTTCTCTGCCTTGGCGGCTGATTTCCGATGACGCTACGGGCACAGGGCTCAACTGCTCTCCGCCAACTGTGAATCGTTGTGGCATTTCGGTTTGGGGAATGCCGGGCTTGGGCTCCTTCAGTCAGAACTGGCCTGCGGCGACTGATCCGGCATTGTCCCTTACGATCACATTCACCGGACTGGCCCCGGGGGTGACGATTGATCAGGCTGCCGATCCCGCTCGAACTGGGTTTGACGACTTCACGCGCTTTCATGAGATCGGCGACAGTATCGTCTGGACTCCAAGCTATACGGGCGGAAACAGCGTCACTTTTACGGCACCGAAGGGCTTTGAGTTGGATAGTGGTGACGATTTCTTCGTGAACGTCGCCTTCACGGGTGGCATGATCAGTACTGCGAGCTTTACGGGGAGTTGGAGCACTCGGTCATCATCTGCTGTCCCCGAGCCGGGTACCCTTCTGCTGGCTGCAGCAGCGGTTGCCATGGTGGCCGTGTTTCGCGTACGAGGCTTCATATTGCGTTGATCTAGCGGCGGGGAACAGGCGTTCAGGACAATTGAACGAAGACGCGATTTGCGGCAACAATCCTAAAGTCGAATTTTTCGGACGCTGCGGCATTGAAACATTCCTTGCGCGAGGAGGTTCTGATCTCAGCAGAGCTTTCCGTCATGACTTCGCTGCGGCGGCGGATATTGGAGAATCTCCAAATCCGCAATTACGCACCGGGGAGCATTACGGCCTATCCGCGGCTCCGAAGAATCTGATGTATCGCGCCGTTTTGAGCACGATGTATGGCGCCGGCCCGAGGACATCAGAGATTGCCTGCCTCACCGCGGCGGATAATCGACAGAACCCGCGGCGTGATCTGGATCCGGGGCAACCAATGGCGCAAGGACCGGCAAACGCTGCTGCCACCCAAACTGTCTCAGAAACTGCCTCAGAAACTGCCACCGACGGACAACCCCACGCCCGGTCCGTAGGTGGTTTGGTTCTTAGTCAGATCGTGGTTGATCCAAAAACCTGGCTGGAGCATCAGCATCAGCCTGTCATCAATGATCTCGTAGGTCATCTGATTGCCGATGTTCACGCCGAAGCCCTCGGTGTACGGCCGGAAATTCCAGTATCCGCCGGCTTGCGCGTAGGGCGCCAGTAAGTGCCAACTACCGCTCGCCCAGATGTCCGCCACCATGACCTGGGCATTGAGGGACAAGGTGTAAGCAGAATCGTCCTTCGATACCGTGCGGTTGAAGGCAAATCCGGGGCCGAAGCTGATTTCGGTGTGCAGTCCCTTGGGCTTGGACCGCCAGGTCACCCAGAACTGAAAAGGGAGGGAAAGGGAGGCTCCCGGGGGCTGACCTTTTGGAAATCCGGAGTACCACAAGGGTTTGGTCAGGTACTGTGGGCCGAACTGAGGCTGGAAAACCACATCGCTCAAGTCGACTTTGACCGGCTCGGGCGTAGAAGGGAGGGGATAGCGGAAAGGATAGCCCACCGGATTCCGCGCAGGATCGAGCAAGTGCGGCTCCAGCTTGAAATTCGGCTGCGGCACTCCTCCCGATTTCAGAGGCGAGTTGGACGGATCGAAGGGACTCTTGAATTGTGGCAGTGTGAGACCCTTCGGAGAGAGCAGACCGAACACCAATGCGGTCCGGTATGGGTTGAGGAACAACCAGGTATCGTCGTCCACCTCACCGCTGGTTTTCAGTCTGTAGCGTTCCTGGAACGCGCCGACGCTGGCGCGAGTTTTGGGGCCGAAATCGCCGTCTATCTTGAGTAGCGGCAGGACCTGATGTTTGTTCAGCGCAGTTTGAGCGCGACCGACCTGCACTCCTCGCGCCCCAGTCTTCAACGTTCCCTTGGGATTGCCCATTGGTATACCTACGAGGACGGGTCCCGCACGGATCGGCCGGACGTCCACGCCTTTCACAGCGCAATTGTAAAGGGGAGAAGCGAAGCGATTCAAGAGGGGAGGCTTGGGTTGCCGCGGCACAGTGTACTAACCCGGACTGCTGGTGGGACCTCTTTAGAGCCGCGGATCCAGGGCTGTAAGCATAAGAGAAAGAACGTGATCGGCTTACGCCGTGCCATCGCCGGGGTAACGGTCTGTCGGCGTGGTTCCCCACCGCAACTCTCCGCGCATGTGTGCCGAAACGAGTACCACTAACCGGCGATGCGGTGAACTGCTGGAGATTGGCGGCAAGTCGTCCGGTCCGAGCTACAAGATCTCCCATTTGTTGCTTCTGGAAGGATGAGTCCGAAGATCGGCACACAGGGGAAGGGCGAGGGCTGCAGAAACGACCCCCGCCACGAGGCGCGCAGCCCGAGCTGCGGTCCTTCGGCCAGCGCCTGCGAATCATATCGCGATGCCGTCGAGTTGGCGTTGTCGCAATGCCAAGGCGATTTGGCAGGACCTGGTCGATGTCCCGTCCCGATATTTCGGCGCACGCGCTGCATCGTCTCGCCAGACACCGCGCGCCCACCCTTCAGGTAGTACTGCTTGAGGCACGCCATGACCCCATCGCGGTATCCAAGGAATGCGCCCTGATTCCTCCCATCTCTGCTATCTATCACGCGACGGGTCACATCCCCGTGTCGCTCGTGGAGATGGGCGTCTGCAACCACTGCGGCCGATCAATATCAATTGAGGTGCGGTCTCCGCGCTACCGTCGCCGCGCGGTTTTGGCAGCGTCATGCGTTGTTGACCAGCGGTAACAAGGCCGGCGGCGCATGGGTCAGTTTGAGAACTGACGCACTACGCGCCCGAGGCCTCGGCGATGAAACCCGCGACCAAGCGCTGGATCTCGGCCGGTGGGAGGTTGTAGCGGGCGTTGCCGTCCGGCAGGCCCATATTGCCGCTGATCACGAAGGCGCGCAGGCCCGCCTTGGCGAGGCTCTTTGCCTGTGCGATACTAAGCCCGCCCACCACCTGGACCGGGGCGACCTTGCCGATCCGTTCGAAGACGGCACGAGCCACATCACCCAGATAGTCCTCCTCTATGAGTTTTGTGTTTGCGCGCCGAGCGTCGGACTGCAGGTGGATGCCGACCGCATCGACGCCGGCCTCCACCATCCGAAGCGCGACCTCCCCTGCCTGCGCGGCGGGGCCCTGGTGCGGCACCATGATGTCGGAAAAGACAAGTCTCGGCAATTCGGAGCCCGCGCGCCTGAACTCATCGCGCACCGCGCAGATCGACTTCGCCGTATCCACGCCGGCGAGAGCGAGAAAATCAAAGATGTTGCCGCCGCCGACGTAGACGCTGCGCGCCTCGCCGCCACCGCCGTCCATGGTCTTCATATCAGCCAGCAGGAGAGCATCGGGAAAACGCTTGCGGAAGGCGGGTACGACGTTGGCAACGCCCTGGGTCTTGAGCAGCGGTGTCCCCATTTCGACGATGTCGACTCCGCCCGCCAGCGCCGCACTGGCGACCGTCAGACCCAGATCCAAGGTCCCCACATCGACCGAAATCTGAAACGAGAGGCGGGTCTTGAGCCGATCCACAACGCGGGCGGAACTCGGGTGTGTCTCGTTCGCTGGCCGCTGGCCCCACGCGGAACTGGGACGTATCGTCTCGAAGCTGCCGCCGACGGCCAACCCGCCGCCGGCGAGTCTAGCAGCGGCGTCGAGGAACGATCGCCGGTTGAGATGCCCGTCGTGATTCGACGTCTTCTGCTGATCCATGATCCCAGCTCCTTTGAAGAATGGACATTTGGGGGAAGCCAGCCTGACGTCCTCAAGCTTTTCCACACCGTCGTTCCATTTGGTGCATTCTAGCAGGACCGTGCCCCCGCAGAGGATCGACATCATGAAACGTGTTGAAGAGCGTCGAAGAGGTCTACCACGAGACTTGGAGCATCGCCCGAAACCGCGGGCCGCTTCCGTTGCCGCGTCCTGCGGTGTCGACACGTCCCTCCGGCGCGAAGTGGAATCGCTGCTGACCACGGACGTCGCCGTTGCTCTTGTCGACCAGCCGGCTATGGCATTTTGTGAGCCGCACGGCGTGCGGCCAATTCGTCTGGAGGCGCAGGATCACCCGGCCCAGGCCGCGGATACGAACCCTGAATCGTCTCCCTGCCCATGCGTTTGTAGAATGCCTGGACGTCGGCCTCCGTTGGCAGGAATTCCACCCTTCCATTGGGATGAAACACCGTGGCGCCCTTCCGAAATCCTTTGTATTGGTCTTGCGCACCGTGCAGGACGCGCGGCTGATCGAACTTCTCGTTGACGCTGGCGCTGAATGTGTCCACCGGGGGACTGGTTCTATTAGCCACTGGATTGCCGTCGACGCTGTGGAGGGTGATGTTCTGTCCCGGATTCTTGGGCGAGAAGACACCCATCAAATCGTAGTCTCCCACTACCGGCTTCAGGGACTTCGGATCGATCACCTGGCCGGGCTCGACTTTCCAGAACGTTCGCTCGAGCTTGACCGGTTCCATGGTTCCATTGGGCAGTCGCCGCATGGCTGCGCCCTTTTCGTTGATGAGAATGTACCGGCTGTTCAGGACCAGTTGCTTGTCCGCTTCGGTAGACGCAGTCAGAATTCCCGTTTCCGGATTCTAATTGAATGGCTCGAATATCTTGGGTTTGCCGGGACAGCCGGCCTCGATCAGTGGCACTGCGGTTGGTTTCCCGTTCCGAACCACGCCGATCAGTTGGGTGTCGTGAGCCGCCTGCTGAAAGGCCTCAAAATGCTTCGGAGCGATGCCCGAGCCCGCGCGGGCGGCGCTCTCGCCCGCCTCAGCCTCAGCGGCCCCGATCGCGGAAAGTGCGCGAGAGGGAATTCTTGGTACTGGCTTTAGGAACACGGCGCCAGTGCTCATAGTGGCCATCATCCACCAGTTCGGATCCTGCAGCGCAGCAACCCAAGACCGGCCCAATGCCCGGACCGCCCCGACCAGATCGCCTTTCAACGCGAAGTAGCCCACCTGCCAAGACCCGACTTCCCAATCCGCCACATGACCTGTGAAACCATAAAAGTTGCCCGCGGCGATGACGAGCAATCTTCCATTAGCCAGAAAGTCATCCATTTTTCCCGGCCCGATCACATACTCGGTACGGTGATTGTTCTTGTTATAGGCGATGTAAAAGACGACGTGAGGGACGCTCCCTCGACGGCGCAGATGCGGATACAAGCGATAGACTACAGTGCCGACGCCGAGAAAGATTTGCGTCTCGACGGCCTTGTCCGGCATGACAAAGTCGGAGGGCGGCAGCATATGCTTCGCTACAGCTTCGATGACTATGTCATCGAACGCTTGAGGATCAATCGGGAATGCGTGCTGGAAACTCATGGCATGTCCTCGTGAATGTGGAGGCTCGATGAACAATACCGGTCTGGAAATTCACCCCTGATATGCGAGGCTGTGCGCTGGGTCAAAGCGCAAGACAGCAAATGCGGATTGTCAGGCCAATTTACAACGACTCGGACCCACTACCCGCGGCGGCTGTTCTACTTCCTCCAACCAGTTATGCGTAATTACCAGGAGAAACGGCTAGCCGGAGGTGAATTTCGCTGGCCACCAGGCCGCTGAAGAACCGACCGGCGGCGACGATCGCTTTCGGCCATGGAGACCCGCTCCTAGGCGCCGAGTAAGAACTGGCATTAAATGGCAAGAAGTATCCCCGGTTTGCGACAGCTTGTGACAGCAAACCTACATGATTTTCGCCCGGTCGAAGGCGTCTCCCATGACTTCGAGCGCCGGTTCCCGCTGCCGTCGCTGCCGGAGTTCGCAGCCAATCGGTTTCCTGAAGGCTGTGCTGAGCAGACCGCCGGATGTCCTCCGGTTCGACGACCGCCCCACGCTGAAGCTTATTGCACCAGGCGATAGACGACGGTCTGCGCCGTCGATACGCCGCGGTCTTCTTCGGTGAATTTGACCTCGTCGATCGGCAAGAGCACGCGACTCAGACTCCCTATATTGCCACTGAAAAATGTGGGCCCGTTGGCCGGAGAGCCGAAGTCGAGCGCCCGCATGACGCGTTCGAAGTTGGCCTGTTCCAGCCTGTGGCGCACACCCGCGGCGTAGGTGAAAGTGCTTGCGCCAGGCGCGTTGGCGGCCCGATCGAGTACCGCGCCAAGCAGACGGGCATCATTGCCGATGAACAGAAGGCGTCCCCGAGCGGCGAACATCAAAGCGCCCAGCCCATCGAGTCGCTCGACTGCGTTGTTTCCAGCGGTGCCGCCGACCCACGCCGCTCCGAGTTGCGAAGTGGTCCACAGCTTGCCCGCGGCCGACGCGAGCGCACTGCGTACGGAATCGCGGTCCCAATCCGCATCGCCAGTCAACACAATCACAGAGCCCAGGGGAACGAAGCTTCCCACCGGCGGCGAACTGGCCTGTACCAGCAGACTGCTCCTCGCTCGGCCCTTTTGCAGCATGTCGCGGATGGCGGCTTCTGAATCCGACACACCTGCATCGGCCGGCAGCGGCTGTTCATCGATGCGCGTCTCCAGGTCGCCCTCACTACCGGCTCGATTGTCGGCAGAGATCGCCATGGGCGCATAGCGGGGATCGCGGGAACGCTGCACCCGGGGGCCGATCAACTTTTGAACGAGGATGGCCGCGGCCTCGGAAAGATCGTTGACGGCGGACGCGCGATACGTCCCGGCTTCGGGCGGGACCATGCTGATGAGGGCTCCCACGGGAACTGGAGACGCCGCAGTCTCACGGCTCAGGAAGACTCTGCTTTCCGTGATCTCGGACGAAGACCGCCTCACGTCTGCCACGCCTGCCCAATACCGGCGCACCGCCGAGGCGTTACGCTGCACCCAGTATGAGCGGAAGTAGTCGCTGCGCACCAACGCTTCGAGATTCATTACCAGGCGCAACTCGCCCGGATTCGGTGCGGCCGCCGAAGCGTCGCGATACCAACGGTCGGACGCCACGCTCGGATTCGTGCCACCCGCCAACAACTCCAGCGATTGCGCCACCAGGTCGTCCCGAGTGGCGAGCAACAGGAGTCCTTTCGCAAATGCGAAGGCCGCGGTGCGTTTGGAAGCTGGATCGGTCCGCAGATAGAAGGTCACGCCCGCAGCCTGCCGCTGCTCGAACTTGTCGCGGACGGCCCAGAGCTGGCTCTTCATCAGATCGGCCTCGCCTACGCGGCTGATATACAGGAATTCCACATCGCGAATTCCGTAGAGGGCCAGCGCCGAATCGCTGCCGGCAATTTCGCGCACTCCCGGCAGGCCAGGAGCGAAGCCCGCGGCCTCGCCATATTGCCCGTAGACCTCACCCAATTTGGTGAAGAGGACGGAGCGTGAAAATGCGGCGTAGTTGTCGCTGTCGAGCCAATCGGATTTAACCTTGGATTCGTCCCAATCGCGCAGCAGGCGCGCAAAATCAGGCGACTCCAGATATAGCAGGGCGCCGCTCGGCATCAGGGCCGCTGGATTCGGCACTGGCGTACTGGTGGTCTGCACGAATACCAGTCCCGCGGCCCCGACCAGCAGAGAAGTGATCAGCAGCGCTCGTTTCATCGCGCACCTCCCAGGATTTGCGGCCGGACGATGCCATCCTGCTCGATCACATCGCGGACCGCGGGCTGTCGCGCCAAATTCTTCGTGCGCCGGTTCTGCTCGACAGTGAGCATGTTGAGCTTTCGCATGAGTGGGTCGCGTTGATCGCGGGGACGCAGGTCGATAGCGACATGCAAATATTTAATGGCGGCGGGCAGATCGTCCAAGCGTTCGGCCGCTCCGGCGACAGCTTCGGCGATCGAGGCTCGCTCGTCGCTCGAGATCTGGCGCCGCTCCGGATTGTAGGCATCGGCTTGCAATGGTTCCGCCGCGGGCTCAAGCGCCAGGGCGAAATTGTCGTGGCCCGCAACAATAGCCGCGCGCAGAGTGCCCGCGCGCACCCGCTCGTCTTCGGGCGCGATAGCGAGCGCTTCCTGCCAGAGGCGGAATCGGATTGCCGTGTCGAAGGTCTGGCGCGCGGCTTCGACGCGAGCTTCCACTTGAAATGGCTTCGAGGCCGCATCAGGTGTGACGCTGGGTGCGGAGAGGAGCGCCAGTTCGGTCCCCGCAGGTGCTTTTGCCGCATTCCCGACGGAGAGGCGGGCGGCCTCGGCACGAAGTTTGTACGCAGCCTGCGAGTCGCCGATGGTCTCGGCGAGCAATCGCTGTCGCTCCGCATCGGTATTGGGCAGGACGTGCGCCAGTCGCACTTTTGCCGCGGAGTCCCAGGGCACCGCCTTGATGCGGCGTTTGAAGAAGTCCGCCGCCTCCGCATTTTTCTGGTACTGCGTGAGTAAGTCGCCTGCCGGTGTGAGGGTCTCAAAGCCATCGCCTACCACCAGCGCCATGCGATTCAAGAGGGGCAGGGCGGCTGCGGTATCGCCGCGCTGGAGTTCCACCTCCGCCAGCCCGATGAAGTTGGAAGCGTCCAGATGGCCCGCGCGGATCCCGCGCTCGTAGACGAATTCCAGGACCGCCCGCGCGCCATTTTCGTCGTGGTCATCGCGAAGTTTGGCGGCTGCCAGGCGTAGCGCTTCGGCGGCGGGCAGGAAATCTGATTCGGCTCCATACCGTGCCAACAGCGCCGAAAGCGAGTTGCTTCGCGATGCCAGGCGAATTTCGGTCTCGTAATAAAGGTTGTTCTCGCCGGCCCATCGTCCCGGAGGAAGTTGCGGCAGCAGCGGAAGCAGGCGCCATTCCGCAGTCGCGGCGGCCACGTCGCCAGAGTTCAAAAGCATAGAGACGAGTTGCACGCGATTATCGTTGACCTGTTGGACGGCGTAGCTCTGAGCGTCGCCAAACTGGCTCTGCGCCTCTTTGATCACCAGCGCCAGACGATACCGCTGCAGCTCGATGCGCTGTGCATCAGTGATTCCGGGCACGCTCGTCAGCGCGTACAGCAGGCCATCGGGATACTCCATAGAGCGGGTCAATTCCACCAGCCAGTCGAGGCCGTCGCCCGACGCCACGGAAGCTCGAGCGGCCGCCCGCAATAACTCATCGAAGCGGTAGCGGTTATTGCGCTGGTAGTAATCGCCCAGCAGATGGCTGATCTCCGGACGCAGTTGCCCCAGAGCATGGCGTTCGCCGAGGGCCGTGAAGGTAGCGTCGGCGCGCTGCCAGAAGGAATCGGGAACGCGCACGCCGCGGCTCTGGATTTTCAGATATGTGCCCAGCGCGGTTTTCCAGCGTGCGATCGCCTCGGCCTGGCGCCCTTCCGCCCAGAGCACCCGAGCGGCATGGTCGTGCGCGTCGGCGCGGTCGGCATCGAGTTGGAGCGCGGCCTCGTACTCTTCGATGGCCTTTGCGCCCTTCCCTGCGTCGGCATAACAGTCGCCCAATTCCATATAGGCTTCGGGATTGCCCGAATTCGCTTCGACATACGCGGGCAGCCAGCCGGCAGCCTCGCTGTTCTTGCCGAGGTAATCGGCGTAGCGTGCTGCATAGTAGAACCAGACCCGGCCGACGATGACCGAATCCGGCTTGATCGGCGACCGCAGGCGCTCGCCGATGCTACGGGTGTCGAGCGCCGATTGGAATGCGGCATCGACGGAGGCAGCGCGGTCGCTGAGATAGAGTCCTGAGAGCGCCGTATAGGCCCGAGACCAGACTGGCGGCAAGGAACCGCCGCGAGCCTGAATCGCGCGATCAGCAAGATCGGTTCGCCCGCTGGCGATGGCAAGTTGCACGGAGCGGTTCTTCACCAGGGCAGTTGTGTTACCGCGCGCCATGGCCACCAATTCATCCGGCTGGCGAGCGATCAAGAGGTTCAGGTAGCGGTCCAGCAGCGGACCAACCAAATCGTTGCGAGCGGCCACCTGCCGCATGAGGCGCATCTGGTTCTCGATGTCGCCTTCGGCAATGTAAGCGTTGATGGCCTCAATGAGCGCGCGCGATTCCTCGGAATTTCCGCTGTTCTTCGCCGCGAAGTCTTCCAGTGCCCGCGCCAGTTCACGGAACCGGCCGCGCCGCACTTCGAGCGGCACCAGGCGCTGATGATCGGCCTCGGTCATCGACTCGCGATACCAGCGGGCCTCCAGATCGACCAGGCCCGCGGATTGGACCAACGTCAACAGGTGTGCTCGCCCATCTTTCGGCCCGATGCGCGTGCCTTCGGTGATCAACATCTGCTCCACTTGCGCCTTCTCTTCCGGCGTGTACGTCTCGGCGACCACGTTCCCGGCCGGCGCTAGCCGCATGTCCACGCCGTCGGTTGGCCCGATATGTTGAAGTACCTCGTCCAGCCGCCGCCCACGCGCCAGGATGCGGCCGTACCTCTGCACGTCGCCACTTGCTTCGAACTGAGCGCCGGAGAGACTCGCCCCACGTTCGGCAAACGCCACCGCGTCGGGAATGATGTGCCAGGCTTCCAGTTGCTCGGCGATTTCAAAATCGGCGGCAGCGCTTTCCGTCCGTGCCCCGATGATCGCGGTTTTCAGCGCGGTGACGGCCTCGCGGGTCTGACCAGTGCGGGCGCGCAGTTCCGCCACCTTGGTCATCCATTGAGGATTGCGATAGGTGAGTTCGTAGAGGCGGCCGTAGCTCCGGATCGCGTCATCGAAGCGCATCAGGCGCTCTTCGAGCCGCGCCTTGGCTTCGAGCACGTCTGCGCGGTCGGGCCGTGCTTTGATGCCGCGCTCGTAGTCGGCGATGGCGGCCGGAAAATCTTCGGTCACGGTCTCGATGCGGCCCAGCACAATGGGCCATCGGTAGTCGAGCGGCGAGTCGTTGGTGGTTTTGCGATAGAAGGCCACCAGGCGCGCGGCCTGTCCGTGGGCCACACCGTAAGTTGCCGCTTCCTTGGCAATGGATTCGTCTTCGGCGAATCGATTGAGCACCTCGATGTATTGGTCCATCGCACCGGCATAATCTTTGAGACGGTCGAACGCCGGGATCAAGCTGCGGCGGATGGCCGCGATCCGCTCCACACGCTCGGCGGGACTCAAAGACGCTTGCTGCAGCCGCTGGATGGTGGCGAGTTGATAGTCGCGGAAGCCGGCGTCATCCTTGGCGCGTAGATAGGTATCCGCCACCGCCGTGAGATACTCGGTGCGCAGCGGATCGCTGGCGAGTAACTCGTCGAGCAAGGAGCGGGCGCGATCATATTGCCCTGCGTCGGTGGCCACGCGAGCCGCTTCCAGCTTGAACTGGGCGGCCAACTGCGCCTGAGCGTGCGACGAGGCGTCCAACAGCTCGCCGATCGCCTCGCCATGCTGCCCGTTACGAACGTGGAAATCGACTGCGCCGCGAACGACTCCCAAGATCAGCGGATGATCGCGATACAGCGCATCCACCAGGCGTCCGGCGTCGGCGATCTGTTTCTTCGATTCGTGCAGGCGCACGTTGGCGAGTGCGAGCCGCATCTTGTCGACAGGGTCGTTGGTGATCGGGATCATGCGCTCGCTGGCGCGGGCTTCGATGCCGTCGAAGCCCAAACGGCGCGCCGTCTCCTGCAGATTCGTGAGCTCGGTGGGCGATTGCTCGGCCTCCACGCGTGCGGTGAGAAAGCTCTCCAGTTCCGCACGGCGCTGGCCCGCCTCCAGGACGGAAATGCGCAGCTTCACAGACTCCGGCGAAGGATGCGAGGCTGCTGCCGCGGCCGTCGCGCGATCCACCAGGTCGTGACTCTGCGGGCTGCTCAGCAGGCGGAGAAGGCGGCTACTGCTTGGATTGTCGCCATCCAGCGCGCCGGCCACGTACTCGCGAACTGCGCCCGCAAAGTCGCGCTTGTTTTCATCGATCGCTCCAGCCTGGTAAGCGAAGAGCGCGGAGTCGCCGAACTTTTTGCGCGCGCCGGCGATCCAGCGCAACGCATCGTTGAACTGGTAGTAGTCCCAATAGACCGTGGCGGTGTCGAGCCAGGCTTCCGGACGTCCAGGCTCCGCAGCGGGCATCTGCTCCCAATAAGTGCGGGCGCGGGTGAAGAGTTCGCGGTCGGCGAGAATGTCGCCCATCTTAGCGAGAATGGCGGTATCGCGCGGTGCAGCCTTGTGCTCGTCGGCCGCCATGGCGAGCGCGAGGTCGGTGTTTCTCGGATCGAAGGCCGCGAGCGAGCGGTAGAGGGTCGTCGCTTTGCCGGTGAACTCGCTGCGGCCCGGGTAAGCGTTGGCCAGCGCGCGCTCGGCAGGGGCGGCACTCTCGAAGTGCGAGAGCCATGCTTCCGCCTCGGCGACGAATTGCACGGCGGCGGGATTGGCTGCGAGTGCCTGCTCATAGTGTCCATTGGTTACGCCCGGATTGGTGGCGCGGACCTGCGACAACTCGGCATCAAGCTGCCCACTCGACGAGAGTTCCTCGAAGAGCGACGAGCGCAGTCCGTCGTCGTAGAACCAGTATTGGCGCAGCAGGCGGTCGGCGGCCGCGCGGTCGAGAGTCTGCTGGTTGCCGTAGGCGTTCAACAGGTTGTGGACGAATACCAGATCTTCGGGGAAGCGCTGGTGCGCGTACAGATTCAGTTGCAGATAGAGCGATTCGTCAGGATGCGCCGGAACGAACTCCGCGAAGTAACGCTCCAGTTCGCTGCCAGAGAAGATTGCGACCACGTCCCGCGTGATCTTCTCGAAGGACTGCCGCTCCTGATGGCGCAGATACCAGCGGGCCAGCTTGTGATACCAGTTGCGGTTGGGGAACTTCGCGATGGCCTGAGTATAGACGGCCTCAGCGGCACGCCCTACGCCATACTGCTCCACAAAAGCCGCCATTCGTTCGTAGAGACCCTGGTCGTTGGGATTGCGATCGATTTCCGTGCGATACACGCGTAGCGCGTCCACAGGGGTGCCCACAGCGACGAGGCGCGACAGATACCGGTCGAGCACCTGGGAGTACTCCGCGGAGCGTGGTCCGGTGGGGTGTGGCGCGGCAGCGGATACGCCGAAGCGCAACCGCCTGACGCCGGGAGCAGGAGGCGTGGGCGCGTCGGGATTGTCCACTTGTTGGAAATTCGGAGAGGGTGGAGGCGGGGAAGGCGGATTGGTTCCGATCGGGACACCGCTGGCCTTCGCCGCGAGTTCCTTGAGGAGTTGATCGTAGAGCGCAAATTCCTCATCCGTGCGGTTTCCGCGCGCCAGCGCACCGGCGGCCTGCATCGCCACCGCCACTCGCGCACCGCCATTGGGGAATTCCGCCAGATATTCACGGGCTGCACGAATGACACTTTCGTCATCGCCATAAGTGGCGTACGCGGAGACGAGTTCGGAATGCAGCGTGGGGCGGTACTCCGAACGCGGGAATCGCTGATCGAGCAGCGTGACCAGTCGATTCGCGGCGGCGCGATGGAAGTAGGCGGCCGACTTTTCGCTTTGATTACGGTACTCCTCGCGGGCGCCCGACCAGTTCAGCAGCAGCGAGAGAATTCCGTTGAAAAAGCCGGGCGACGGATCGACGGTGGCGATGTCTTTGTAGAACGAAAGATCTCCCGCGCCGAATTGAATCGGCTGATCGGAGGCCGTGAGCAGCAGCTTGGCCAGGCCGTACAAAGCGCGCTCCGTATGCGGACCACCAGCGGCCGGCGCACTGTAAAGCGCGTAATAGAGACGCGCCGCTTCGTTCACATCGGGAAGCATCTCGAATAGTTGCGCCGCGGTCTGCAACTCGTCGGGAGTCCAAGGCTGGCGGCCCGATTCCTTGGCAATACGATATTCCAGAAGCACGCGGCGGGCCGCCGCGACGTTGCCTTGCGAGCGGAAGTAGTGGAACAGACGTGCAGAGGCGTCGAGGTCGGCAGGATTGGAGGCGAGCGCGGTTCGGGCCTTCGCGGTGAAGTCGCGCAGACGCCCTTGCTCCTGCAGTAGTTTGAAAAAGCTGGCGCGCATCTCGTCGGGCCAAAGCGGCTGGAATGCGGCGTCGTAGGTGGCGATGGCGACATTGGCGTCGCCACGATGCAGGGCGAGCTCCGCGCGCATGCGGACGGGTTCGGTGGTGTCGTGGAAAGTGCGGCCGTAAGCGGCGATCTCCGCCTCGGCCGCGGCATACTGTCGCGAGGTGGCGAGGAATTCGATGAGCTTCTGCCAGGCGAGAGGCTCCTTGGGATAGCGCGCGACCCAGGCGCGAAAGACGGGCTCGGCGATAGGCTGCGGCAGGGCTTCGCTGCCCAAGAGGGCGGCCATGCGCTCGAATGCCTGCCAGCCGCGCTGCGCGGTGGCAGGTTGGAGCGGATCGTCTTTCGTCTCGGCGGCGGTGGTCAACGCGGCGAGTTCATCGCGCGGACGGTCGCGTCGGTGATAGAAGTCGGCGAGCTCGATTTGCGAATCGTAACGGTCCGGCGCGTGCTGCGCGGCAAGCTTCCAATCGGCCTCGGCCGCGGGGAAGTCGAGCGCGGTTTCGGCTTGTTGTGCGCGGAGGCGATACAGTTCCGCGTCGCGCGGAGAGGCAGTGATGAGGCTGGTGAGTGCGGGACGCGTCTGAGCGGGCGGTCGCAGGATTGGGACGGCGCCTCCCGGCATGGGCACGCTCCGGAAGAGCGCAGAGATGACTTGCGAGGAGGAGAGATGCTGCACCGTGGGAGAAAGATCGGCGCGGATCAAAAGGGCGCAAGCAAGAAGCAGGAGAATTGACTTGTAGGATGTGGCGCAGACACTCCTGTCTGCCGCGTCGAGACTCATCTCGACGCTTTTCGGGAGCGTGGTAATGCTGCACTGCAGATGAGTCTCGCGCGCTGAAAAATGCGTCGCGAAGAAGCTCGACGCAGCCCCGAACGCCCTGCGTACCGCAGACTCGGTGGACATCCGAAAAGCGTCGAGATGAGTCTCGACGCGGCAAACAGGAGTGTTTGCGCCACGGACGCGCCACTTACCAGATTTCAAGGGACACCTCCTCGGTGCCGATATTGTGTGCGATGTCCTCGGCCGTCACGTGCACCGCGTACTTGCCGGGAGGCAGAAAGGACGGCACCACCAGTTCGCCAGTATTCGCTTTCGCCGCGCTACTCCAACGGAGCGGCACCGGAGCCGCTCCGTACAATCGCGCCGTGATCGTCCGCGCGTTTCCCGTCACCTGCGCCGAGATGCGCAGTGTCTCGCCGGCATGGACACGCGGTCTCTCCAAACGCGCCCGCAGCACCGGCGTCTTGCTCGCGATCACAAAGCTCTTGGCCTCCCGATAAACATGGCCATCGCGATCGCGCAGGATCACGCGCACTTGATATTCGCCATCCGCCATGTCCACCGGCGCCAGGAAGCGTGTCTGCCACGTGTCCTCCTGCTTCAGATAACGCAACGGCTTCGTCAGCCCGAACGGAAACAGCGCGATCACGGAGATGATGGAGGGGTCGGTTTTCAGACGCAAGACCGGGTCTCCGGGCCGGATCACGCGCGGCCGCAACAACGAACGGGGCACCGCCAGAAAACTGGTGTAGGGCGTTACGAACTTGTACTTCTTCGACAGCTTGATGATCTCATCGATGCTGGCACGATCCTCACCTTCCCGCGCAATCTTGTCGAGCAGGGCATCGACGCGCGCCTTGGCCCACGTGCGCGGCAGGTCGGGATGCGCGGAGCCCGCGGCGGGAAGCGGTGCAGTCGCGGAAATGCGGAGCGCCTGTCCATTGCGAATGCCCTGCACCGTAAAGGTGGCCTGCGCGGTGGGCTGCTGATAGCGTCCGGCCCACGTGGCCATGGAGCCCGCGAAACGCGAATCCTCGAGCGGATAGACAAGGTCGATGCCCGATTGCGGAGCCACGGTCAGGGTGAGATTTTTGACCGGCTCCTCACCGATCTTGTTCAGGAACGCATTCAGCTTAAATTCGATTGGCTCGGTTGAAAGCACCCAATCGAAGTGTCCGTTGTTGCTCGCGAGCATCCGCAACAGCGGCTGATTGGCATCGTCGCCAACGCCGAAGACGAGCGTGTGCGGCCGCTGTGCCACGGGGCGCTTGCGCCATTCCGCCGCGTACCACGCCGCGAGTTTTCCGTTGTGGATGGTGCCTTCTGTCGGCCCTCCGTCGCCGACCAGAAGGATGTATGGCTCGTGGGTGGTGGTCTGCTGGAGCGCCGCAGTGAGGGCGCGCTCCAGATTCGTGCCTCCCCGGATTCGGCTGTTGCGAATGAAGGTCAGTGCTTGCTCGATATTCTCGGGAGTCGCCGGGCGTGGTTGTGGCGCGAACAGATTCAGTTCCGAGTTGAAGAGCATCAAGTTGAAAGTATCGACGGGACGCAAGCGGCGCAGCGCCGCTTCGCATGCCGCAAAACTGCGCTCCAGCTTGTCCCATTGCATGGAGAGCGACGTATCGAACAGGACGATGAGCGCGCGTGCAGGCGCCCCGCTCGCATTACCGCCGCTCTTAGGAATGCCTAGCAACGTTTGCGCCTGGAAGAATCCGGGCTCCGACGCCGCATCGCGTTCCGTGATCACGCGCAATGTGTCCGCCTCCGCGGCGTCGAGTTCGTAGCGAATGGTGAAGTCCTCTTTGAACTCCAGGTTGTCTGCGGAGAAGTCGGCCTTGACGCTGTTCGCGGTGCGTTCGCGAACCTGCAGAGGGTATAACTTCGAGATCGCCGAGAAATCCTTGATGGCGTGCGCGGAGCGCAATTCCAGGTGCAAAGTGAAGTGCCGTGCGGTTTGCAGTCCGAAAACGTCCGGCTTGAGCGGCACGACTATTTCGGACTGGTATCGCTCGACCGCAACCGGATGCTGGTATTCCATCTCGACCCGCTTGGTGCCGAATCGCGGAATGGGAACGATCTTGGCGGTGAACTGCTGCGATCGCGAGGCTTCGTCTGCGTCGCGTTCCCCCATCTGCAACAGGCCAGGATCGATGGCTTGTGCTTTGGCCTGCGCATAGATTTCGCCGGCTCGGCGGCGTTCCAGAATTACTCCGGGGATGCGCGTGATTCCGTCCCAAACGGCGAAGTTGGAGACGGCCGCCTTGTCGGGAAGGGCGAACTGGTAAACTCCCTCCTGCACGCTGCCGCTGTGATTGCCAAAGATCTGGCGTACGGCGACGGTGGCGACGCCATTGTCGATGCGGATGTCGAGTTCCATCTCATTGAGCGAGAAGACGGCCGGGTCAGGCTGCTGGCGGTTGCCAGGGATGAGCACGCCAGTGTCAGCGAGGGCAGACGCGGAAAGAATGACCAGGAGAAAGACGTGGCGCAAACACTTCTGTTTGCCGCGTCGATACTCATGTCGACGCTTTTCGGGCATCCACAGACTCCACGGTGCGGATGATTCTCTTGCCGAGCAACAAGTCTCGACATGAGTGTCGAGACGGCAGACACGAGTGTCTGCGCCACATCGACTACTCATCGCAATACTCCTTCCGCGATGCGCACCAGCCCGTTGTCCGTGCCCGCGTACACATAGCCGCCGCCCAACGCCAGCGCCGTGACATTCTTCGACGGCAGCCCCGTCAGTGTAGTCCGCCAACGCCCTGACGCGCGATCGTACACAAACAGCCCGCGATCCAGACTGCCGGCATACACCGTCTCGCCGCTTACCACCATCGCATTCGGGTTCACTACGAAGCCTTCTTTCAGATCGGAGAACGTATGCCATTCGCCGTTGGGATCGAGACGCAGCACGCCCGCGCCGTATGTCCCGGCGAACCAGTCGTCGCCGACGCGGACCACGGCGGTGATCCAGTTGTGCTTCAAATGAGAATTGGCGGTCGTGTAGTTCACGCGCACGATGTCGTCGTTGAGGATCGATACCCCTCCCAAAGTGCCGGCTACTACCTGGTTGCCGCGCGCAGCCACGGTGTATACGTGATTGTTCACCATGCCGTGAAACACATACAGACTGCGAACGCCGGACCGGTCCACGAACGAGAGTCCCGCAGGTGTGGCCACCACCATTCCGCCCTCGCGGAAGGCCACGTCCGTGATGTGATCGGAGAGCAGCCCGTCCTTGCGGCCCATGATCTGCCGCGGTTCGCCAGTGGCGTCGAACATCACCAGCCCATTGGCAGTCGCGACGGCAGTGCGTTTCCCCGCATCGTCCGCCACAATCCGGTTGACGCAGAAGACCGCGTCGTCTTCGTAATGGCGGGCGTTCTCGAGCCGGGCGTCGAGAATGTCGAGCCCGCGATCAAAATAGCCGACCCACACCCTCCCACCAATCATTGCCAGAGATGCCACATTGCGGTCGGCCATGAGCGCGGCGGGCGCCAGGGCGGAACGCCAGGCGCGCTGTGGAGCGTCGTAGCGGTAGACCGCGCGATCGCTCACCGCGTAGAGTTCGCCTTCGAGATTGGAAATGCGCACCACGGGGAAAGGCGGCCCGGCGCTCTCGGACGGCATGTGCAGCGCCGGGCGCGATTGCAAAGGGATTGCGACGATGCCTTCGTCTTCTGTTCCGACGTGCAGGGTGCCATCGCGCATCGCCATAGTGCGCGCGAAGAATCCATCGGCCAAAGTGCGCTCGCGACGTCCATTGCGAAACTCCACTACGCCGAGAGGCGTGCCTACGAACGCCACCCCACTCGAAACCTCCAGCGAGAGCACCTGTGGGTCGGGCAGCATCGCGGCCAGGTCTTCGAGTTCGCCGCGGTAGTGGTAGACGCCGTTCGCCAGCGTGCCGATCCACAGGTCGCCATCGCTGCCCGCCAGTGCAGTGATGTGCGCGGATTTCAAACCCTGGTGGAACTGTGTGAGCCGGCGGCCATCGAAGACCAGAACTCCCTGCCGTTCCGTGCCCAGCAGAACGCGCCCGGAACTCAACACCAGGACCGACGTCACAACCCGCGCCGCTGCATCTTGCGGCAGAATCTGACGCAATTGCGAACCGTTGAAGGCCAGCACTCCTTCCCCGCGCGTGGCGATCAGGAGTTCCGGTTCGGAGGAGCCAGCGACGATTCCCACGGACATCGTTCCGAGCTCGGCCGGCGGCAATTCCATACCCGCGCGGTACGATCGCACCAGGGTGCCGGTCCGGCTGTAAAGGAAGAGACCCGCGTGCGCACTGACCGCGATCACATCTTTATATGCGGCGATGTCGCGGAAGCCGGGGCTAGCCGCGATCGGCTCCACGGACGACGGCACCGCCCGGGCGATTGGCAGAATGCGGAAGGGCAGTTGCGATCGGGCTACAACCTCCGCTGCCGCTTCATCTTTCGCGTGAGAGGCCCGCCAGAAAATCACCCCGATGGCGAGCACGGGCGTGCTCAAAACGATGGCTAGAATCCCGCGCCACCGGCGGGACCGCCACGGCACTCGTAGCATGTTGCTGTCAACAGCATATCGGGCCAGGGCCAGTCACTCAACCGTAGCCGAAATGCCGTCCTCCACTCGGGAGTGATGGCACTTCGAATACCACGATCACGCGCGAACAGAATGCTGGCGTCGCGGAGTTTCGTGGCGGTGCGGCCGTGTCGCAGCGCCCACGTGTGTAGGCGAAGCGACACGAATGCTAGACGGCGCAAAGCTCGAAGCCGTCGAGTCGATAGCGGAACGAAGGGCGCGGGCCGAGACGCTGTACGCACCACGCGACTCCCTGCCTGACCGAATTCGCCTCTGACTCCCACCACTCGCCCTGCCCGCCAGACGTGTAGTAGGGGAGACACTCGACGAGATGCCGCTGGAAGCCCGCAAGCAGCCTCGTCTGGTAATGCTCGAGAAGCGACACTTGATCTTCGCCGCGCGCGGCCGCACGGATCACGGCAGCGGCGAGGATCGCCTCGCGAACCGCGTGAGCCGTGCCATCGCCGCAGATGGGGTCGAATGCCATGGCAGCGGTTCCGCAGGCAATCCATCCAAGATCGGCCAGCGGATCGACGATTCTGGGTGACGAAACAAACTGCCCGGAGGCGGGCTGAGTGGCGGAAATCTGCTCTTGGATCAGCCGGCTTTCTCCGAGCATCTCCTCCGAGCCAGAACCCACCGACACCAACCATCCCGACCCGGGGCCGTTAGCGATGAGAAAGAGCCAGCCGTTTTCGAGCGACTCTATCCAGCACGAGGATGGATCGGTTCCGGCTGCCAATTCGACGATTCGCGTAGATGCCTTTCGCGACCCGAAGCGGTGCTCGGTGACGGGCGATGGGAGGGGCCGCGAGGTGCAGATCGTCCAGTCGATCTCCGCAACGCCTTGCACGGGTATCGGCGATCCTAGCCGCTCCAGCAGCGCCTCCTCCGAGAGCACCACCGCCGAGTGGGACAGTTCCATTGGATTCGCCGCCGTACCCCATGCCACCGCGCGCCGCCCAATCCGAGGCAAGTCGAGGAAGAGATCGCCACGTCCAAAGACGTCGCGGATTAGCGACTGTGCTGTCTCACTCAGGAGAATGACCGGAATGCGCGGACGATCGACGCGTTCGAAATACACCGGGACGCCGGATTGGGACAAGAGATGCCCGCAACAGCGTGCCGCGACCCCATCCCCGCGAATGAGTACCACGATGCCATCCTACTTCACATCAGTAGAGCGGCGGAACAAGACGGGGTCAGTACGCTGGAATGGCCAGCCCATGGCATCGGTGCCGGTCACGCGAATGCGAAAGCGTTCGGCCGGCGAATCGACAGCGGCTTGCCAGTCGTGTTCCGACCCCGCCGCGTCGAGATCGGCCACAGGAACCCCGGCGGCGTCGACGATCTGGAATTTTACATTCGACGCCTCTCCACGGAGGTAGGCATTCAATCGTCCGTTGGTGAGCCTCAAGCTATTTAGCGAGACATCTGCTTTGGCAAGCACGGAGATCACAAACAATCCCGTGCCCGATATCCCCAACTTCCACACTCCCGGTTCCGGTAGATCGATGCGTTGAATGCGACCAGCCTGCAGGTCCACGTATTCCTGGCTGTTGGCCTTAGTGAGTTCCGCGCCACTGGGGCGGGTGAGCCGTATGGCGCTACGGCATTGCAGGGACGCGAGGATCAGCATGCTTTTCATCGTCGAATCGACTGCAAACTCGAAGTCGCGATCACCCGACAGATTGCCCAGGGCACGGAGTACGGTCGAAGGGTGGGTGTGCGAAGCATTCATTACCACCATGCTCTGCGCGGCTTCATTCCTTTGAAACAGGAATAACTGCCCGCCGGTGCTTTCGCTGACCTGGATGTATGCGGGGTCCACGGCGCGCCCGGGAACACATGGCCACCCCGGCCGCGCGCCCTGCTGCCCGTTCTGCGACCACAACAAGCCGCCGATCGAAGTTGCCAAAAGGACACACTTCCACAACATGTCTCAAGATTACGCGCCGATGGCTTGTAACCCAATGCTGAAAAACGATAGCAGAGCGGCCCTCCACGTGCTGTGCCAGACTGGTCATGCGCATGTTTTTCCGGGCCGTAGTGTCTCTGACGGTGCTTGCCTGGAGCCTGCCTGCACAGTCTCCGCCACCCATGTTCAGCGCGTCCTACAACCAGGCCTTGCGCGATATCCTCAAACTGGAGGAGGCGGATCGAGTCACGCTCGAACGGAATCTCGCTGTGAATCCCGAGGACTACGTGGCGCGACTCAAGCTGATGGCGTATGAGGCACGTGCCGATCGCCTAAACCATCCCGAGGACCGAGACCAGCGCGTGCGCCACACTATCTGGCTGATCGCGCATCATCCAGAATCAGAAATTCTGCACTCCTATGTGTCGGGTTTCTCGCGAAAAGAACTGTCCGATGCCGACTACCAGCGAGCCGTGGCGCTATGGGACACCGCGACCCGCGCCAATCAAAGGAACGCTCGAATCCAGTGGAATGCCGCCTCGTTTTTCCGCAACCTCGATGCCGGGCTGTATCTTCAGTACCTGGAGGCGACGGCAGCGGCCGATCCCAACCATCCGTTTGCGATTCGCCCGCTGGCGGAACTCTACGCTCTCTCGATTCTGAACGGCGGCCCACAGGCAGCGAGAGCGCGGGCCGGGCTGGATGCCTCCAGGAATATGTGGGTGGTCTCGAACGCCGCGTACGTACTGCAATGCCAGTACAACCTGACAGTGCAGCGCGGCGCACTGGACCGGCGAGTGGCGGAACTAGCCGAGCATTACTTCCTGCGAGCCCAGGCAATCGACCCTACGCTCGACCGGCAGAAGATCCTGCCGCAACTTCCGAGTGGCCCCGCCCCGACTCCCGCGGCTGAGCCTGTGCGCAAGACTGCGAGGCTGCCCGTGGGGGCATTCCCCTCTCTTCCCCCAGCGATCGCTGGAGTGCTTCGTGCGCGCGGCTGCCTGGTGCCGCAGCCGACGGCCGGTGGCCCTCGACGCAATGTGATTCGCGGCGACTTCTTTGCAAGAGGCGAAACCGGATGGGCGGTTCTCTGCTCCGCCGGCAATCGAACATCGCTGCTCGCATTCCGCAACGACCGCGATGTTCATCCCGATAACGTGGCGTCAGGAGTGGACTCCGATAACTCCCGCGAACTCACGGCGGTGGGGCGTGACTTCATCATGGGCCACTATCGTGCGTACGGAGGCCCTGAACCGCCCCCGATCGATCATCAGGGTATCGACGACAGCTTCCTGGAAAAGGCTTCGATCACTTGGTACTACTTCAATGGCAAATGGCGGCAACTACAAGGCGCGGATTAGCATCACGACGCCACCACTCTCCCCGTGCGACCGATGGATGCACGACGTTCTGAGTCGATCGCAGGCCGCGGCGGCGCGGCTTGAGGCGCTCGAGAATCTGGCGCGGCACTGCCGCGACCATCGGGCGTTCCAGGCCATCCGGCCAATTATCGACCACGAGATGGACGATCTCAGTGTTCGCAAGGCCATCGTCCGGGCTCTGGCGCTGTGGGAGGATGGCTTCTTTCCCGCAATGGCGGTAGTGCACGCTCTCTCCGTTCCCGGGTTGCGCCAGGTTGCGGTGGAAACGCTCGATGCGATGAGCCCGGTCAGCGGACAGAAAGAGACACGTCTTCTCGCCGAGTTGGCGAACCAACCGTCGGGCGCCGCCCGTCAGTTCCGGATGGCAGTCATGCCGGGCCTGTACGGGCGAGATCACCGGTTCCTGAACTACTTGCGGGAGACGCTGCGGAGCGGCAATCGCTGGGAGCGGGCGATGGCGGCCTCGGTACTGTGCGGCATCGGAGAGATCGAGCCCGCGCTGGAAGCGGCGGCGGATCCTGAGGCGCGCGTGCGGAAGAGCGTCGCCGCGGCAATCGGAGGGTTCCACGAAGAGCGCGGACTGCCGGTTCTCGAGCGGCTGCTCGGCGACCCGGATGCTGAGGTGGTCTACCAGGCAGCGGAATCGCTGCGCCGGCTTGGGAGGTCGGCACCGCAAGTCGCAGATGGGTTCGACTGGATGGCGCTACTGCGGGAACTGAGCGAATACCGTTCGGCGGATGCCGGGGTCCGTGCGGCGAGTCCAGGATGGCTCGGTGAGTCCGGCGCGACCGAGACCCAGATCGCAGCATTGGAACAGCGAATCGGACGGGCATTGCCGCCTTCATACCGGGCATTCCTGGCGGCATCGAACGGATTTCATCATCCCAGTTCGTTCATCCAGAAAATCTTCGGAGTCGAGCAAGTGGAGTGGTTTCGCGAGCACAATGCGGGCTGGGCGGAGGCATACCGGGAAACTTATCCGCTTTTGGGGTCGTGCCTGCAAGTAAGCGCAGTCGGCGATGCCGCGGTAGTCTTGCTGAATCCCGCCGTGGTGGATGCAGAAGGCGAGTGGCAGACCTACTTCTTCGCGAACTGGATTCCGGGAGCGCGCCCGTATCCCAGCTTCCGCGCGTTCATGCAGTCGGAATTGGACGGCATGTGCGAGTGGAAAGGAGTTTGAGCGCCGGCACCTTTGGGCGGACCAGGTCGGCCTAGCCCGCGGTTTCAGAGTCCGCCGACGTATCGCGAGAGCGCTTGCTGACGCGCGGTGCTCACAACGAGCCACGACCGTAAGGGAGTGATTTTTCAGGCGATTGGGCATCGCTTGCTTACGCGCGCGGCTCGCAAGCGCACGTATCGGCCGAACGCTCGTTGTAAGCCGCGCGCGTAGGCAAGCGTATACGGGTAGGTTACGGGCCGCGACCGTGAGTCTGAGACTGAGAGGGCGTTTGCCTGATTACCCGGGGCCTGCGCTTGTCCCGCGCTGTGCGTCCGCCGACGACCCGCCGTCATTGTTCCGGCGCGTGGAAGTCGATTGTCGAATCTACTTCAAATTTCTTATAGTCGACAAGAGTCACCGAGTTGGCGATTTGCCGGTACGCTCGCTCCATATGAGATTCCGATCGCGAAGGCAGCAGATAGCTGTGCCCTGCCACGTCAATGAAGTCGTAGTCCACTTCCACCGAAGATTGCAGGATCCCCGAATCCTTGGGGATGTCGTCCGCGGAAGCCGTGAGCCGTAGCACCCTGGAGGTCTCGCTATCCAGGACGACTTCGCCGTGGTAGCCGGCCGCCGCCTCCAGCATGTTTCCGCTCGCCGAGCGGTGGCCCACGATGTAGTGCGAGTGAGCCCGCGCGATGCGATAGGTATAGACGGCCGCACGCCGCTTGCGAACGGTGGACGATTCCTTCCACTGGAAATCGGCAGCCGACGACGGGTCGAAAATACCCAGGAGCAGGCTGCCGAATTCGCCGCCCGTGATGAGCCCGTCCAGCGATTCGAGACGCTGCGTCGTCTTGCTCCCATTCAGCGAGACGAGCTTCTGCTTCTCCTTCTGCCCGAAATAGCTGAGCTGGATCGTCAGGCGGTCGGTCTTCACATTGGCGGCATTGACGCGGTCGGTGCGCATCACCTGCTCGGTGCAGATGAAGTCCGGCAGCTTGCTGGTGTAGTGGATCGCGATGTCCCGGGCGGTGTCGAGAGTGTGCCGTTGCTCGTCGGGAGTCGGCCGTTGGGCCGCCGCCGGTATGCATAGGAGCGAACCGAGGGCAGCGAGAGTCAAGTGGCGTCGCATGTTTGAACCTCCATGGGCGCCTCGGTCGACTTGGGCCTCACCAAACCTCGATCGCCAGCTTCGCCCTTTAGCTACAGTCCCCGATTCTCCCGAATGGCGATGGATACGCCTTCGCGAGGAAACCCAGCAGGTGCTGATTTACTTCTTCCGCCTTCTCCTGCTGCACCCAATGGCCCGCGCCCGCGATCAAACTCTTCGCCGTCAGACCCGGCATCGTCTGTTCCAGGATGTCGAAGTCGCGGCGGTACATCTGAATCACCAGATCTTCCTCACCTGCCAGAAATACCGAAGGCTGTTGAATCCTGGCGCCCGCCAGGAATGCCAGCAATTCCCGATCGCGATCCATATTACGATACCAGTTCAATCCGCCTGTAAAGCCCGTCCGCGCGAATTCGCAGCCAAAATATTCCAACTCCTCCTCGCTCAGCCATGACGGCAACCGGTCCACTTTCGGCAGATGATCGAGGAACGCCTCCGACGCCGGGTACAGAAACCGCCACTGCTGCTGGGGAGCGATCCCTCCCCCCGATCCCGCAAACAGCCGCAGAATCGAATCGCGTGCGTCCCGAGCCAGGTCGCGATCCGCCGGCCCGGGCTCCTGAAAATAAAGCTGGTAGAGCATCATCCCGCCCGCCCGCAACTGCTCCATCAACGAGGTGGGAGGCGGCCCCGCCCAAAGATCGGCGAGATAAGGGACGCTCAGCAGTCCCACCACCGGAAACAGGTCGGGCCGCAACAACGCACTCGTCCACGCCACCGCCGATCCCCAGTCGTGCCCGAACACCGCTGCCTGCTTCTCTCCCAGCGCCTGCACCAGTCCCACCGCATCGCCTGCCAGGTGGCAAAGTGTGTAAGCTTCGATCGCCGCGGGACGATCGGTCCGCCCATAGCCTCGCTGATCGGGTGCCACCACGCGATATCCGGCTGCGGCAATCGCCGTCAACTGGTGACGCCAGGAGTAGCCCAATTCCGGAAATCCGTGCAGCAGCACCACCAGTGGACCACTCCCCGCTTCCAGCAGGTGCATTCGAATCCCGTTAGTCTCAACGGTCGTGGATTTAATCGGATTCATCAATCTCCTCACTGTGCCGCATTCGCTCTCATCGCGTGCGGTGCTTCCACGACCCTCGGCCGCGAACGCAAATTCCCCCACAAAACGCGCATCGCGATCCGGGGGTGGAGAATACTGGCGGGTGACGCCAGCAGATTGGCTACCCGGTGGAATGCCATCACCACCGCCGGATCGTGATGAGCCGCTTTGTGCAACTTCCCCAAATAAGCGTTGATCACCTTGACCCCCAAGGTGCGCGGACCCTTGGTTTCCGGCATTCGCAGATCGTTGCCTACCGCCATGCTCCACGGGATGTCCACCACTTTGGAAGCACGCGCAAAGAAGCGTTTCGCCAGGCTCTCAGTCCCTTCCCCCAGCGCCGCCTGCAATTCCATCGATTCGAGGGCGGCCACGGTCATCCCTTGCCCGTAGATAGGATTGAAGCTCGACATCGCATCCCCCATCACCAGGTACCCTTCCGGAAAGCGTTTCAGCTTCTCATAACGCCGCCGCATGCTGGCCGGAAAGCGTGCGCCCGCGGCATCGCCCAGCGGTTCCGCCCGCCCCACTACTTCGTAAATGTAGGGAGCCGGCAGGTTCTTCGCAAACTCCACGAAACCTTCCATTTCCGAGGGCGCGGCTGGGACGAAGTGCGCGATCAACGTCACCGACCAGCGTCCGCCCTCTTGCGCGATCATCACGCCGCCGCGTTTGCCGGATGGCGTCGGCGGGATGATGATGGCCCGGTCGCCGTTGAGATCGGTGGGGAGGCGCCGGAACCAGCGGGTCGTGTAGCTCAGCCCCACTTCCACCCGCTCCTCCGCGGCTTTTGTATAGCCCATGCCGTCCAGCCATTCGGGCGAATGGGAGCCGCGTCCCGCGGTATCCACGACCAGGTCGGCCTCCACTGTCTCCCCCGCGATCCTTACCCCCAGTACGCGGCTGTTATCGGCGGATGCGGCCAATCCCTCGACGTCGCAGTTCTCGCGAAAGCGAACTCCCGCCAACCTGCGCACGCGATCGCGGACCTCGCCTTCCAGAAACGGCCGGCTCATCAGGAAGCCTTGCAGGCCGCTCGCAAAGCGCGCGTGGCACGCCCCCTCCATGAACCAGCGGCTTTCCCCCACGATGTCGCCAGTCACTGCGCCGGCGCGCACGACATCTTGCGAGATTCCAGGAAACAGGGTCTCCAGCGTCTGGCGTCCGCCCGCCAGCAGACCGTGTGTATGCCGCCCCTGCGGTACACCGCGCCGATTCTCCCGCGCTACCGGGAACGAATCACGCTCCAGTACTGTGACCTGTGGGAAGTGATCCGAAAGTACGCGCGCGGCCAGCAACCCCGCCATGCTGCCGCCGATAACGACGGCGTGCCTGCGGCCGTTCGAAGATCTGGAATCCATTGGTGGTGCCTCATCTCACGATACGAAGCTACCGCGGGTTCGGATTTTTCCAATCGCGCGACAGCAGGCCCCACACCACCAGGTCCACCCATCGGTTACAGACCCACTCGGCTTCTCGCGCCACGCCTTCGCGCGTGAAGCCCAGCCGTTCCGGCACTGCGCAACTCTTGCGGTTCTCGGTGCCGCAGCGGATCTCCACGCGATGCAGCGACATTTCGTGAAACAGATAGTCCAGCATGGCCGCACAGCACTTCGTGATCAGCCCGCGGCCCTGCTGTTCCGCGTCCACCCAATAGCCCAGACTGCTGTTCCGGTTGGCCCAATCGATCGCGTGACAGCCCAGGGCTCCACTGATCTCCCCGTTCACCCAGATGGCGGCTTGCGGCCCCTGGTTCGCGTCGAATTGCTCCTGCACCCGTGCGATGAAGGCGCGGATATCTTCGGCGCTTTGGGTGTAATCCACCCACGGCAGCCACTGCCGCAGATACGTGCGATTGCGGTCCACCACCGCGAATAGCCGCGCGGCGTCGCGCATCTCGAACAACCGCAACTCCACCCCGGGTGCAACAATTCGCCGGAACATCGATTACTCTCTAACCCGGCTAGGCGCCGGCGGGTTTCTGTGGATTGATCGATTTCGAGATCGCGGGTGTTTCCGGTGTCTCCGGCTGCATGGCATAAGTGGTCAAGCCGGCTTTCAACAAGTCGAACGCCGTCTGCGGATCGTCGGCAAACTGGTAGAGATTCAGGTCCTCGGGCGAGATCATGCCGTGTTTGACCAGAGCTTCGAAGTTCACGATCTCGTTCCAGTAACTCGAGCCGTACAACACGATCGTCATGTGTTTGGCCAGCTTCTGCGTCTGCACCAGGGTGAGGATCTCCATCATCTCGTCCAGAGTTCCAAAACCCCCAGGAAACACCACCAGCGCCTTCGAAAGATACGCAAACCAGAACTTGCGCATGAAGAAGTAGTGAAACTCGAAGCTCAATTCCGGTGTGATGTAGGGGTTCGGGAACTGCTCGAACGGAAGTCCGATGTTCAGCCCCACCGTCTTGCCGCCCGCATCCGCCGCGCCGCGATTGGCGGCCTCCATGATGCCGGGTCCGCCACCGGAACACACCACGAAACGATACGTGCTGTTCGTGAATTGCCCCGACCACTCGGTCAGCATCTTCGCCAGGGTGCGGGCGTCGTCGTAATACTGCTTGAGGGGCCCCGTCTCGCGAATCCGCGCCGACCCGAAGAACACCACGGTATCGCGCACCTTCTCGCGCCGAAAATGGGCCAAAGGCTCCAGAAACTCGGCCAGGATGCGTAGTGCCCGGGCATCCGGGCTATTCAAAAACCCCTGATTCAGGTAGGCGACAGGGCGCCGTGTGTCATGAGGAGGTACGGTCGGATTACTCATTCTTCTTCAGCTCGTCGAGGCGCTTCTTCAACTCTCTCACAGTCTTCAATAACTCCGGCAACTTGGGAAAGGCTGTAATCGCGCGCAGCCACTCATTGGCCGCAAACGCAGGCGATCCGGAGATGCGCGTATTCGGCGCCACGTCCCCGCCGATTCCGCTTTGCGCATAGACTATCGCCCCTTCATGCACGGTGAGGTGCCCCGACGATCCCACCTGCCCCGCCAGCAGCACGTTGCGCTCCAGCACCGTGCTTCCCGCGAGCCCCGTCTGCGCGCAGATGATGTTGTCTTCGCCCACCACGCAGGCGTGCCCCACCTGCACCAGGCTGTCGATCTTGGCGCCACGCTTCACGCGTGTTTCGCCCACCGTGGCCCGGTCCACCGACGTGAGGCTCTGAATCTCCACATCGTCTTCGATCACTGTCCTGCCGGATTGCACGATCTTGAACTGGCTGCCATCGGCACATTTCGCGAAACCGAAGCCATCCCCGCCCACCACGACGCTATTCTGCAGGATCACGCGGTTGCCAATCCGGCAGAACTCGCGCACCGTAGCGTGGGAATGCGCCAGAAAGTCGTCGCCAATCTCGGCGCCTTCATAGATCACCACGTGCGGATGCAACACGGCGTTGCGCCCGATGCGCACATGCTCTCCCACTACTGCGAATGGTCCGATGGAGCAGCCTTCGCCCACCTGGGCGGTAGGCGCCACACAGGCAAGCGGGTGGATGCCGATAGCAGGGCGTGGCGGCTGGTAAAACAGTGCCAGCGCGCGCGCGAAATCGAGATAGGGATTATCGGAAACCAGGCAGGCGATGCTCAGTCCGTGGACCGCCTCGGATACCAGAATGGCGCTGGCCTTCGTGTGTTTCACTTTGGGAGCGTACTTCGGATTGGCCAGAAAGGTCAGATGCCCGGGACCTGCATGCTCCATGCCGGCCACGCCTGAGATCTCCAATTCCCCGTCACCTTCGAGGCGGCACTCCAGGCTGTCAGCAATCTTTTGCAGTTTCATAAGGCCTATAGGCAGACTCTCTCAGCGTACCGCACGCCGCTGCTGTCAGCTTCAGATTTGCCCCGGCACGTCAAGGGCTTGGAATCTTGCCGTGCTGCCGGGAGAGGTGGGGCTCGGCTTGATCAAGTCTATGAAGTCCCTGGGCGTCAGGATCGTGGTGTTCCGCCACTGGCGGGAAAGTGGCGAATGTTGCCAGTCACCAGGAAGTCGGCCGCGGCTCCCTCGGCACACTCCAGAAAGCGGTTGTCCGTTTCGTCCTGCGAGATTCTCAACGTTCGGTTCGGAAAGACCTCGGTGCTGGTGCGACCGAGGAGGTCTAAGACTGCCGAAACTCGGCCCGGATCCGGATCCAGTTTTGAAGCGGTGGTTAAATCCAAAATGCCAGTTGACGGACCCTTATCGACCAACGTTCCAGACACCACAATGCTATCGATGACCACCTTGATCATTGGGCGGTACGGCTGGTTTTCTTCTTTTCCTGCCCGCGGACAGCCGCGACTTCCCGGTTGATCGGAGCCATCGTCAGCTTGTCGGTGCCTTTAGCCCTCGCGTCTTGCCTGATGGCCGTAAGCTCCTGTGGACCACTGGCTAACTGCTGATGAAATGGGTGCGGTCAAGGAATACCTCCGGCTGCTGGTAGCGGCGCAGAGCTTCGCGCATCAGTTTCGACCTGTTTGGCTAGCTCCGGCGCTTTGAGAGGGAGTAGACCTTCGTGTTTGGCATGAGAAAGGCATGGCCGCCCCTTCGGATAGCCGAATACCGGTCCCGCGATCGGAATTCAGCCTGCGATCATTCCCCTTCAACGCCCTCCCGCGACTGGTGCCAGCGCCATCACAGCATACGCGGTCGCCGTGTTCGAAATCCACTGATCGTGATCGAACGGAAAAGCGCTCTGGAAATACGGCTGGAGCTTGACCACACGGCTTCGCACATACCACGAGCCGTCCGGGAACTGCGTATTCAAAAGGTACTGCGTCCCCCGCTGGTAAGCCGTGTCGGAAACCTTCAGCGATCCCGTCTTCCGCAGAGAGTATAGCGCCGCCGCCGTTCCGAAAGCGTCCGAATCGAGATAAGGAGTTTGCGCCCACCCGCCATCCCCTCGTTGACGCCCCAACAACACCTGGCTCACCTTTCGCAGATCACTCTCCGGAGCACCCGCGAGCCACAGCCCCATCAATCGATCGGCCTCATCCACCGTGGTCGCCGCAGAAGCGCTGAGCAGCCATGTGCGCGCTCGTGCAATCCGCTCCTCGAACTCCGCCTGTCGCGCCGCCCATCCGTAATGCTTCATCGCATAGATTGCCAACATGGTCCGCGTAATCGAACTCTCCTGCAACGGAGGACGCGAGCCCTGCCCGATCCACGTGCCCGAGGGATCCTGCGATTCGGCGATGTAGTGCACCATCACATCGGTTGTAAACGATGCGGGCTCACCCATATCCGCGAAGCCGGCCAGAGGATAAAGGAACGAATCGTAACCGCCACCGCCCGCCGTGAGGTATGGTAATTTGGCCATCACCCTGGGGAGTTCGATGGTCATGCCATCCACCAGAACTTGCCGCAAGCGCTTTTCCGCGGGCAAACCCGCCTCTTTCACGGCGGCGAAAGCGCGCCCCGCGAACGGCTGATGATGACAACCGACGCAGCCGCCGCCCTCCCGGAAGAATGCCTCGTTCGAAGTCGCCAGCAATGCCGATGCGCGAGCGATCGCTTCCCGGGCATACGGCTTGTAATCCGCCGGCCGCACCGGATCGGGTGGCAAGCCTTTTCCCCGCGCTCCCGCCTTCTCCAACAGTGCGACCACTTCCGGGTTGCGATACTTCTTTGCCCAGTCGAGCGCAGTCTCGGAGTTGCGATCTGCGATGTTCAAATCAGCTCCCGCTTCAATTAGTACCCGCACCGTTTCGGGATTCGCGCGGTCCACCGCCGCCGCCATCATCAGCGCCGTCATGTGTCGATGGTCCAACGCGTTCAGATTCGCGCCCGCCTTGATCAACGCCGCCACCGTGGAGGTCTCGCCGCAAGTCGCGGCATCCATCAGTGGTGTGAGTCCGAAGGCATCGATCGGTCCGTTCTTCACATTTCCAGCGGTAGTCGTGAAGGCGTTGACGTTCGCTCCGGCTGAAATCAGCATGCGCGCTTTCGCGCCGCCATCGCAAGCGATTGCGCTATAGAGCGCACTGCTTCCCGCGTTGTTCGAGCGGTGCGGATCCAGGTGTTGATCGAGCAGCAGGCGCACGATTGCCTGGTCCTGATACTCTGACGCGCGAATCAGGTAGTCCGAGCCGTTGGGACGGATCTCCTTCACATCGGCGCCCTTTTCGATCAGGTAGCGGACAGTCTTTTCGTTGCCAGGCGCCCCGGACGCCACCCACAGCGGCGTGCTCCCCTCTCCAGCCTTCGCGTTCACGTCGCCGCCCTTTTCCACCAAAAGGCGCGTTTTTTCGAAACTGTAAGCCCCCAGAATCAGCGGCGTCGCCTGCGACTTGTTGCGCGCATTTGGATCCCCTCCCGCCTCTAAGATCATCCTCACCGCTTCCGCGCTGCCAAAGAGCGCGGCAAAGTGTAGAGGTGTCCAATCCAGGCGGTCACGCACCTTGGCGACACCCGGTTTACACAACGTCTTGAGCGATCCGAGGTCGTTCGCTCGAATGGCGCGGAAATACTCTTCAGCGGTGGTATTGGAGCCTTCCACCTTGTCGGCGGCGAAGGCGGAAACGCACAAGCAGAGTAGCAGCGTGGAGTATTGACAGGCGGCCCTCATCCGTCCCTCCTAAATAAGCTGAGCTAGAATACCATTGCATCGCGGAAGACGGGACGGGTTTTTCATTTGTAACCTTACCCTTACGCCTAGAACCCCAGCGTTTACAGCAGGGCGTGGGAGAGCGCCTTCACATCTTCGAGGCGGGCAACCCACTGGTCCGATTTGCAACTGAACTTTCCGATGTCGAACCTGCGGGTCAGACGTGATAGCGATTCCGGTTGTGGGTCAGTTTGAGCCAGATCAGCGAGTCCGGTCGATATGTGCGCGAGCCTCGTTAAGCCCAGTCTCCTTTGCAAGTTCTCGCGTAGCGAACGCGAGGCCTTCAGGCATGAATACTTCCCTACTGCCCTTCGGATCGATCACGAAATCCCCCGTCCACTGCCCGTCCGGCAATTGGCGTAGCGTCATCTCAATTTCGACGCCTTTATGAATTGCGACGATCATGCCATAATCGTAGCATGCCTACCCGTTCAAGCAAACCCGAAGGATCATGACTTCGCGACCGTCGCGCGTCATGTGGTGGAACAGGTTATCGGCGAGCAGTTGGATGGTACACCGCTGCCTGATCCGAACAAGGGAAAGAATCCCGCAGCGGTGGCACTAGGGAAACTGGGCGGCGCGAAGGGCGGCGCGGCTCGGGCGGCAGTACTGTCCCCCCGGAAACGGAAGATGATAGCGAAGAAGGCGGCACAGGCCCGTTGGCTCAAGCATTAAGGTCAGCCTGTTTCGGAATAAAATTTGGAATAATTTGTATTGACATTTCGGAAAACTCCAGCTAAGATCCTTCCTATGTGAGCGTATTTCACAGTGGAGGAAGCAACTTGTCGATTATTTCTCTCCCCGACCTCCAGGCGATGCTAAGACCCCACGCGGGGCGTTTTGCAAGAATAGTATGGCCAATTTGGGATCGATTCATGGAGCTTCCTGATGATCACAGATTGGCATATGACCCAACCACTGAGGCCAATATTCTTCACTCGTACATGGTGGAATCCGCTAAAAGAGAATTCGCGGCCGACGTTCCCGGCGTCCAAATCCTGGAACAGAACGGCTTTCATCTAGGAATTGATGGCATTGGATATGGGGTCGATGGATTGGCGGTTTGCCGATTTAAAAAACTGTCCGAAGACGGCACGTCACGCAATTACCCGACGGAGCGAGCGGAGGCACTGCGAAGAAACGAGTCCCTGCCTGGAATGCCGGATCAAGCAACGTATGTTGATGTCGGCTATGTGATGGCACCGTTGCGGAATGGATTCAGCATTGTACAAGTTGTAAGAGTCGTAGATTCAAAGGCAGTTTTCTCCATACCAGAAAGTGGGGCGGTAACTCAGATGAACGAGGTACTTCCGTTTGGACCCATGCCTGTGGAACCCCGTTTCAATCTTCTTCCTGGTGGAGCGAAGCGTAAACGGGATGGCACAAATGAGAAATAGCAATGCGCTACAACCCAAGAATGCTCACCCTCGCCAGGGAATCACGTCGGTGGACTCAAACGGAACTCGCGGACAAATTGAAGGTTCGGCAAGGTACTGTTTCAAAGTACGAATCGGACGATCTTGAAATCACGGACGAGGCGGCAGCAGCGCTCTCGCAGGAACTTCGCTATCCCGTCTCCTTTTTTGAACAAAGAGAATCGGTTTATCCTTTCGGCGCGACCAGCTTTTACCATCGCAAGCAACAATCTGTAACGAATCCAGTTCTTCGAAAGATCGAAGCCAAAGTTAATATTTATCGCCTTCACATTCAGCAACTCTCAAAGGCCACTGATCTCGACATGCGGAATCGATTCAAACGGATCGATATTGACGAGCACTCAGGGAAAATCGCAACTATCGCAGGACTCATCCGGGCAGCATGGAGAATTCCGGCAGGACCTATCGCTAATATGGTCCGCCTGCTTGAAGACGCCGGGGCAATTGTAATTCGTTTCGATTTTGAGACTGCCAAGATGTTCGGTTTGAGTGAATGGATTCCACCTGCTCCTCCGATCTTCTTCCTGAATGATCACCCAGAGATTAGTGCAGATCGGGATCGATTTACGCTGGCTCACGAACTCGGCCATGTGATACTGCATAGTCTTCCGAACCCCAATATGGAGAATGAGGCAAACCGATTTGCAGCCGAGTTTCTAATGCCCGCCGCCGATATTAGACCTCATCTTCGACCGCCGGTGAAGCTTCATTCGCTCGCGCGGCTCAAGCCGCATTGGAAGGTTTCAATCGGTGCGCTGGCGCAGCGAGCGCGGGATTTAGGCGTGATCAACGGCAATCAGTTCGTTTATCTCCGTATGCAGCTTCAACAGAACAATTATGCATTGCGTGAGCCGCCTTCGTTGGATATAGCCAGGGAACACCCAACCCTTCTCCTTGAAATTATCAAGGCCCATTTAAACGACCTCGGATACTCGTATGGGGATTTGGCAAAAATGCTCCATATGGAGTTAGCGGAATTCAGGTCCTATTATCGCTTGGACTCTGGCTCTAGTGGACTGCGAATAGTGGCGGGATAGAGACCGATGACCTATTCACCATCCATTATCGCTCAAGCATAATGGTCACCCTGAACCGTCTGGACAAGGCCCACCAAGCTCAAGCGATCCGATGCCTAATCGAAGGAAATTCCATCCGCTCCACTGTTCGGATGACCGGCGTCGCCAAGAACACCGTAGTGAAGCTGCTCGTTGCAGTTGGCTCTGCGCTTTCACGCTATCAGGATGAGAAACTCCGCAATCTCCACTGCCAGCGCATTCAGTGCGACGAGATTTGGTCCTTCGTTTATGCGAGGCAGAAGAATGTCACGTCGGAAATCGCGGATCCCCAAATAGCAGGCGACGTGTGGACGTGGACAGCAATCGACGCCGAAACGAAACTAATCCCTTGCTGGCTGGTTGGCAAGCGCGATGCGGTCTCAGCGGAAGAATTCATCAAGGATCTGGCAGGCCGTCTTGAAAACCGCGTGCAGTTGACTACCGATCGGCTGAAGGTCTACCTGAGCGGCATCGTAGGAGCCTTTGACGAGGAAATCGATTATGCGATCCTGCACAAGATTTATGGAGCAGATCGCCAGACCGAAGCACGCTACAGCCCCGCCATCTGCACTGGCTGCGAAAAGAAGCCGACTATCGGCGATCCCGACCCGAAGCACATCAGCACCGGCTATGTGGAACGCCAGAACTTCACGATGCGGATGTCCATGCGGCGCTTCACCCGGCTTACGAACGCCTTCTCAAAGAAGGTCGAGGATCACGCGGCGAGCATCGCGTTGTATTTAATGTGGTACAACTTCGGGCGTATTCAGCAGACTTTGAAGATGACGCCCGCCATGAGATCTGGCCTGTCCTTCACGCTGTGGACCGTGGAAGAAATTCTCGCCCTGGCGGACGGGTCAGCTTCAGACTGACCCACTACCCGATTCCGAAGCGCGGAGGGCGGATTCAGATATGCGGCAAGTACGGAGCGGAAATGGCGCCGAATAATTCTGAAGTGACAGCCCGTGTCAGGCTTGCGCTTTTTCTGCCTTCGGAGCCATGCGGGCCCTCACCACTTCAATAATCGTGGGCAGCAGAGAGACGAAGATGATCAGCAGGATGACCTTGTCGAAGTAGCGGCGGACGAACGGGAACGAGCCGACCCAGTAGCCCAGCAGGCTCATGAAGGCAATCCAGCCGATGCCTCCGCACACACTGAACGGCAGGAACTTGAAGTACGGCATCTGCCCCACCCCCGCGATGAATGCGGCAAAAGTGCGGACGATCGGCACGAAGCGGGCATAGATGATCGTTTTCCCGCCGTAGCGTTCGTAGAAATGCCGCGTCCTTGTGACGTATTCCTGTTTGAACAGGCGCGAGTCCGGACGGCTGAAGATCTTAGGACCGGTCTGCCGTCCCAGAAAATAGCCGGTGGAATCGCCGAGGATCGCGGCGGCCATGAGCACCGCGTTCACCCACACAATATCCAGGTGCCCGGTTTTCGCTACCACTCCGACCGTGAACAGCAGCGAATCCCCGGGCAGGAAAAAGCCCACCAGCAATCCGGTTTCGGAATACACGATCGCAAAAAGAGCGGCGTATCCCAACCATCCGGAAAGTATGGTGCTGAGGAGCGCAATGAGGCGCTCCGGATCGGTCAGCGTCCGAATGAAATCCAGGAGTGCTTGGATCATCCTGGCCTAGCTGCTGGAACGGTAGCTGGCGATCAACCGGCTGATGACGTCGTTGTGGTACTTGATCTTGCCTTCCTTGACCAAGGTGTCGCGCAGCCCGGCGTCGAACAGGCTGTTGCGATCGCGGCCCTTCTGGCCCTTGATCTCGTCACGGATCTGCACGCGCTGCTCCGGCAGCTTCGACATATCGGGTTGTACATGCGCGATTACCTTGGCCACCAGAGTCGTGCCGCCGCCCGACAGGGGACCGACGATCGCACCATCCGGCCGGCCGAAGGCATCGCCAACATAGCTGGCCGGCCCGAGTCCTTCAATGTTGCCGGACCGCGTGAACTCCTCGGAAGTCTTGATCTCGAGCCCCATCTCCTTGGCGGCCTTGGCGAGATCGCCGCCCATGGTGGTGGCCTTCTGCACCAATTCGCCGGCGTGCTTCTGCACCGCAACCGTGAGCCGGTTATCGATAATCGACTGCTTGACCCTATCCTTGACCTCATCGAACGACGCTTGGCGAGGAGGAATCACGTCCGTCACCACGGCAATCGCGAGCTTGTTGGCGGCCAGGGTGACCGGCTGCGAGACTTCGCCCTTCTTCATGGTGCCCACCGCGCTTTCCAGATCGGGCGCCGAACCAATGCCCTCGATCGGTTTGCCGGCTTCGACGTTATTGGCCATTACCAGTTCCATGCCCAGGTCGGCGGCCACTTTGTCCGGATGAGTTGGATCTTTCTGCAGCGCGGACTGGGCCTTGTCCGAAATCTTCTGCATCATGTCGGTGGCGCGTTCCTTCTGGATCTGCGAAATCAGCTCGCCTTTTACTTCCTCAAAAGGCCTCAGGCGGCCGTCTTCCTTTTGCATCACCTGCACGATGTGGTAGCCGTAGTCCACCTTCACCATGTCGGTCTGGCCGGGCTTCAGAGTAAATGCCACCTTATCGAAATCGGGCGAAGAGAACTGTCCGTGGGTCAGCCAATCGGGCATGTTGCCGCCATTCGCCGCCGAACTGGGATCTTCGGAATTCGCCTTCGCGAGCGCCGCGAAGTCGCCACCCGCCTTGATCTGTTTCAACAGATCTTCGGCCTTTGCCTTGACCTTGGCATCTTCCGCCGGCTTGCCTGTGGTCTTCAGCAGGATCTGCCGGATCTTCACACGGTCGGGAATGCGATAATTCTCCTGCGACTGGCTGTACTTGCGATGCAGGTCGGCATCCGTCGGATTGATACTGGCTTCGAGCTTCGCCTGGTCCGCCACCAGCACCGCCAGGTTCCGCTTCTCGGGCGACGTGTACTGGAACTTGTTGGCGTTGTAAAAGTCCTGCATGTCCTTGTCGTTGGGCTGGACTTCCGCCTTGTACTTGTCGGACGGCACCTTGACATACTCGATCTTCAGCTTCTCGTTCTTCTTGCGATACTCCTGCTCGATCTCGAGCGGGGTGACGATGGTGCCTTCCAGAGCCACGTCGCGCATCCGGGTGCCGAGCAACTGGCGTCTTACATCGGCCTCAAATTCCGCGATCGTGATGTTCTGCTGGGCCAGGAATCCGGAGTACATGGCCGTTCCGACGAACTTGCCATCCGGAAAGAGGGACGGCACCATCTGGCGAATGCCATCGGCGATCTGCGCATCCGTCACCACGAAACCGAGCCGCTCGGCCTCGTAGGCAATGGCCCGTTCGGTCACCATCGAATCAATGATCTGGGGAATGAAATTCGGCATGATCGACGGCGGCAACTGGCGTCCGCGGACGGTATTCTGAATCTGCCGCTGCACCTCCTGCAGCGAGAGACTATCGCTCCCGATATCGGCGACTACGTCCGAGGAAGTGCTCGCGCCCGTGTTGTAACTCGGAATCAGGTAGGTGAGCATCGAAATGGCCACCATTACCAGTAGGGCGCCCAAGAGGATACGGACGGCTTTGTCACGGCTACGAAATAAATCAAACATTGCTCAGAGAACTCCTGTGTTCAAAAAGGGGAAATTTCAGTATACCAGCCGGACCCGAGGTCTCGCGTAACCCGATCCGGGAAGTAGACGAAGCTCGCATTCCAGCGACCCGCAACGGGCCCCAGCCCCTAATCCCAATCCCCGACCCCCGACTCCCGACTCCCTAACCCCGAACCACTAACCCCGAACCCCTAACCCCGACACTGCTCTTCAAGGCACCTTCTTATCGATTTCGAAGGTCTTTCGGAGACGTTCGTCGGCCGAATCGAAAAGGGAGCGTTTGGACTGCGGCATCGAGACCTCAACCGTGATCAGGTACTTCTGGGTAAATCCAATATAGGCGCGCGCGACTTCCGGCTCGGAGATGGTGGGAGACTCGCCCAAGACCGCCGTCGTACTGGTGGCGATGTTGCCCAATTGGATCGGCTCAATATTGGTGTCTTGGAACTTGGCGTAGCCGTTCAGCAAATTATTGAACGACTTCTTCTGCCATTCGGTCGCCCAGTCCGTCTGCCATGACTGGCCGGGAGGGGGCGTCAGGATCGACACACGAATTCCCGCTGAAATCCATCCATCGAGGTCGGCGTGCTGCGCATCGCTCGGATAAACAGCGGCCCGGATCAGATGGCTGTCCGTGTTGTCGATTTTGGTTTCGGACTCCTCACGTTTGGACAGCCATTCGCGCGGCACCTCCATTTGAAACACGCCGCTCGCGTCGCTGTAAGTGATGTACTCACTCTGGGGCGCTTGCGGCGGCTGGGTTCCCGGCGGTGTGGACTGAGTACCAGGGCCTTGTCCGGGTGTAGTGGTAGTTTGCGTGTCGCCCTGTGACGGCTGGTCCTGTGAACGGTGCGACACCGCCAGAAGTATACCGACGATCAGCAGAACTCCGATTCCGATTCCAATGCCGATTCCGACTCCCATCTTGCCGCCCGAACTGCGGGGCGGCTGGACTGGGATCACTGGCTGAGCCGGGAGCATGGGCGCCTGACGGTTGAAATATGCCGGCGATCCATAAACCGGAGTGGGCATCGGGGGAGAATACGGCGCTCGTGGCGGCGGCTGCGGCTGCGGCTGCTGAAATGGCGGCTGCGAGATCGGCCGGGGTGGGGGCTGCGATGCGGGTTGAGAGATCGGTCGCGGCAAGGGCGGCGCAGGAGGCGGTGGTGGCAACGGCCGCACAGACTCGGTGGCCGGAGTCGCTGGAGGCGACGGCGGAGGCGACATGCCCGACTCCAGGCTCAACTCGGGAAGCATCGTCTGGAACTGCTGTTCCACAATTCGCCCTACCGCATACGCGATGCTCAGCACCGCCCACGCGGCTGCGGGACGTCCCAAGCCGAAGGCCCTTTCCAACCGATGGATGATCGCGCCCAAGCCAACCCGAATCTCGGTGGCCGATCCGTAGGTGCGCAACTCCGCCGGCACCTGCGCCTGCATCGCAATCATCAGGACGTTGATTTCCCGGCTGCACTCCGGACAATCGTCTGAAAGCAGCCCTCGGAGGCGCTCCCTGGAGGCGAGTATCGATTCACCCTGCTCCGCGACGAGATCCCGCAAAGCCACCCTAACTCTGTCGTCCATCATCCGATCTGATCGATTCTAGCAGGCTCTCGCGCGGTTGAGAGGCTGGCTGCCGTGGCGCAAACACCCTGTTTGCCGCGTCGACACTCTTGCCGACGCTTTTCGTGGTCCACCAAGTCTGACTGCAGGGCGTTTTCGAGCTGCCTTTGAACTTTCCCAATCTGCTTCCGCACCCGCCGCCGCGCGCACCCCGCCGCGCGATCTGTTCAGCAGGCACCTACGCTCCGAGGTCCCAACGCACCACGCACTTGATCTGCACGAGTGGGCTCTTGTTGCGGAGGATCAAACGCGAGCTGTGGGCGTCCCGCATGAGACGCGCAGCCCATATATTGGAATCGTAAGAGAACTTGATCTCGCCTTGTGGCAGGCCATCGAAGACGACCTCACCATCCGGGGCCACCGGCGGGCCTGAATACGAAAGTGTTCCGGAGGCCGGACGCGAATCCGCAGGCCTTGTCTGCACGGATGGGCCGGGATCGTAGACCGGGCGGCCCTCCGTGGGCGTCGCCGGGCTGCTGGCGGCCTGCGGCGCGGGCGCGATGTACGGTTCGTCGTTCGGCGGTCGAGGACGCTTCTCCGGAGCGACGGAGACCGGGTCGAGCGGCGACGGCTTGGCGCGATCCTTGGGAGCCGGCGGGGCTTGTGCGGTGGCAGGCTGCTCAACCGCAGGCGGATCGGTGCGCGATGGAACGGGCGGCGGAGTCCGCAGGTAATACCAGCGGGTCACGAATCCGCCTGCCATTGCCGATAGTGCGATCACGGCGATGATCCAGTAGCTCCTGCCCGGCAACGATTTGGGTGAGTGCGGGGGCTCTGGCGGGTCCGGCTCGGACGGCTGCGGTGCAGTCCGAGGAGCCACCTTGAGCGGAGGCGTCACCATGGTCATCACCACTTGCGGTGGAGGCAAGGGCGCCGGGCCCGGCGAAGGCAACGGCGCCGGGCGGCCGCACTGATCGCAGAAACGCTCCTCCGGCCCGAGTTCCGCCCCGCAATGCAAGCAAAATCGTTTGCTCATGGATTGAATCGTACACCACCGATCTGTTTTCCGGCGCGCGTCAGGTAGACATACGACTGGACGGGCCCAGCCGGGCAAGTAAACAGGCCCCCGGCGTATGCCACGCAGTGCGGTACGGGCGGCTTCACCGGTGCGCCAGCCTCGTCCAGGAAGTCGATCTGGCCGTCGTCGCAGATTGCCTTACGGAGTCCCGACTCCAATCCGTCGATTTTGCGGTAATGTGCGGTCACAGCCATGTGGCCGCCCCGGTCAATGAGTCCCCAATGGCGCCCGATGCGTACCCGCGCCAGACCGTGTTCGAAGTCCCCCTGTTCCGAAAGTTTCGGGATCTCGAATTCCCTACCTTGCTCGTCGATCATGCCGATCTGCTTTTCCGACCAGACGAAGGCCCGTCCCTCCTGAAAGTTGGAGCCACCCTGAAATCGCGGGGAAATCGCCCACTGGCCGGAGTGGTCGACGTAACCGAAAAGGACGCCGCGTTTCGCAATCGCGAGCCCGCTGGAGAAAGCCCCGCAGCCTTCGTAATCCACGGGGAAGAGTTCCGTACCCTGGCCGTCCAAGAACATCCAGCGTCCGCCGCGCTTGACCTTCGCCGCACCCTCGGAGAATTTGCAACCGTCGGTGTAACGGGCGGAGATCCGCATCTGGCCCGACCGGTCAATGTGGCCCCAACCCGTATCTCCCAGCACCAATGCCAAGCCCTCCGAGAACGGCAGGCAGCGCTGGTATTCGGCGGCGATTGCCATGTGGTGATCGCGGTCGAGGTAACCGCATTTCGCTTTCCCGTTTCCAGACGCCCAGGCGGGCGCCAACCCTTCGTGAAAATCGTCGAAAGGAATGCCAGGCGGATTCAGAGTCTGCTTTCCCCATTTGTCGATGAGCCGAATCGCGCCCGCCTCGTCACGAAGGACGACTCCCCACGTGGGGCCAGTTCCCGCCTGGAGGGTCCGCCATTCGCCCTTCTTGGAATCGAGCAGAATCTCGCCGGAGGTGGAGATCACTTTCAGGGCGGCGCCGTGTTGTTCGACGATAAGGGCTGCGTCAACTGCGGGATCGGCCGCCGTGCGCCTCATGAGCAGCATCGTGGCGCCCGCTGCATTAATGAGGACGAGTGCGCAAAGGATCGCGACCAGCGCTCTCCGGCGGATGCGCGATCCAGAGGGGCGCGCCCTTCTGGCGCCGCAACGGTCGCAAAAGCTGGCATTGCCCTGTAACCGTATACCGCAACTCGGGCATCTCATGACGTGATCGCGCTCCTCTCGCGTGGTATGTGTGGCGAGGTCCGCGATTGGCGAAAAAGCCACGGCCCGCACACTACCCTATGCCGGCCGGGAGAGATTCCTTACGGCGCTTCCGGGAAAGAGTCGAATCGCCGATCCACGGTCTTGCCCAGCAGAAATTTATCGACGAACGCCAGAAGGGCGTCCCAGTCCCCCTGCACCATGCCGTGCGGGCGATCGGCCCAACTCACCCCAAGGCGATCGAGCGCGTGAAACAGCGCGTACGCCGGTTGGGCCGCGAGCCACGACTGCTTGACTCCGTTGGCGTTGACGTTCTGGTCACGGGTTCCTTCGAGCGCGATGAAAGGACGCGGCGCGGCCAGGGCGATGAACCAATGCTCGTCGAAGGGAAGTTTATCGGGTTGTCCCCAGAATTCGTGGAGGTGAGGCGAGAACCAGTTGGGATATGTGCGCATCATTTCGCTCAATCCCTCCTTGCCACCGCGCTCTGCGCCGCTGAACCGGTAGGCCGGAGTGCCGCCACCCGAACTCGCTACTGGCGCGACCATCGCGATCCGCTCATCGAATGCTCCCGCCACCAGTGCCGATTTTCCAGTACGCGACACGCCGGTGACGATCAACTTGGTGCGGTCGATGGCCGGATCCGTCTGCAGATAGTCCACGATGCGCGAGACGCCCCATGCCCACCCCTGCAACAGTCCCCAATCGTATTTCGGATAAGCCGGGTAGAAGCGTGTGTTGCGGAACGCCCAACTGCCATCGGGATTGCGCAGCGTGGTGTCTTCGCCGCAATCGTTATTGTTAAACGTGACGAAAGCGAAGCCATGCGCCAGGACCGGGCTGGCGGCCGCCACCGCCTCGGCATCGCGCGGTCCGCGCGCCGGCCCACGCCCGCCTACGTCTGCTGCAGCGCCGGAGGCCGCACCTTGCGACCCCACCACCAGCAACACATCGACCCCTTTGCCCTGCGTGGGGCCCTGCGGCAGTCGTTCGAGGGGAGTCGCGCCGGGAGGTGAACCCGAAGGCGAAATCACTGCGGGGACCGGTCCGCCTTCCACTGGAGTGAAAATGCCGATATCGAGGCTGAGGCTCTCTTTCGGACCGAAGGTCAGGTGCACCAGGCGGTATTTCACCTTGCCGTTCCTTACCAATTGAGAACTGATCTCATGCCCCTTCACGTTGCCCGGAGGCGGCGGGGCCTGTCCCACGGCATAGTATTCGAGGATTCGCTTCATCTCCTCGCGCCGCTGCTTCCACTGCGCCTCGGTGGTGACCTTCTTCCCGTTGTTCATGGTGAGCACATCGGGCATTTCCGGACGGTCGGGAAGTTGCTTCACGCCGGGCATGGCACGCTGCGACGTCTCGATGGGCGGAACGGGAATTTCGCTCGGATCGGGCCGGGATTGACCCGCCAGAATCGGCGTAAAAGCGGCGATTGCGAGAATCACACGAATCATTCGAAGTTCTTGGACCTCCGGCGGCTCCTCCCATTGTGCGCATGCGAGAGGAAAATGCGCAGGGGTCACTTGCGGCTGTAGCAGGTTCGGTTAATTTGCCAACGTCCCCTCCTGCTGCAACGTCCTAGCTCCGTGAAAACACCTCGCACCTGCTCTTGCTCGCTGTTCGTTTGGCCTGCCGTGATTGCTTTGCTAGGCGCCGTCCGAATCCACGCACAGCCAGCAGTGCCCTCCGCGCCGGTAGCCAGTCCACTCGCCTTTGAGGTGGCGTCGATTAAGCCGACGCCCCCCGAATTCAGCGGCTCCAGAGCATCCGCGCCGAGTTCCGGCAACAGCCTGAGCCTCCGCGGAATGTCCCTCCGGGAGGTGATTCAACTGGCATACACGCTGCCTTCCGATCTCGTTAGCGGGGGACCGGGTTGGATTGAAGGCGCCCGTTATGACATCGAGGCCAGAGCTGAAGGGAAAGCCTCTCAGCAACAGCGCCTGGAAATGCTGAAGACCCTGCTTGCGGAAAGATTCAAGTTGACGTTTCACTACGAATCAAAAGAGATTTCCAGTTACGTACTCACCGCCGGCAAGGACAGTCCCAAGCTGAAAGAGCGTAGGCCCGGCGATGGCGGGGAGCCATCGGGCATCCGAGACACGGGGAGTCTGCACTACGTTTGTCGGGACACATCAATGGCATGGTTCGCGAGATATCTGGAAAGTACGGTCCTCTCTCGCCCCGTTGCCGACAAAACCGGTCTCTCCGGAACCTACGATTTCGAGCTGAGCTGGAGGCCCGATGACAGTCAATTTAAAGGACGCTTCGCAGGTTCACGCGAGGCGCAGAGCGATCTGCCCGATCTTTTCACCGCACTGAAGGACATCGGCTTGAGATTGGAAACTGTAAAATCCCCTGTTCAGCTCCTGCGGATCGATCACGCGGAGAAGCCTTCCGAAAATTAAGTTTGCGCGGCTGCCGCGAACTCACGAAAGACCGAAAGCTTTTCGGACCTGCTCGATGAACACCGCCACTTTCGCCGCGGGATCTCCCGGCCCCAGAGTCTCCACGGGGAGATAGCCGCGATATCCACCGCGGTCGATAAGGGACCTCACTTTTGCCAGGTCGGTAGGAACTTCCCTGGTCCCGTAGCCCACCAATTCTTTGAGTTGCCACGAGACGGCGTAGGGCAGGAGCCTCTCGATCTCCTCATAGGGATCGTTCTCGCGCAAGCTGCCCACGTCCAGAATCGAGCCGAACCACTTCGAGTTGACGGCATTGATGATCCGGATGGTCTGTTCGGCAGTTTTTGCAAAATCGTTGTGATTCTGCAGTCCGACGAGGACTCCGTGCTTTTGGCCGCAATCTGCGCATTCGAGGAACGCGGGGATCATCCATTCAAGAACCTGCTCGAAGGTGTGGCCCTCCGGCATTTTGGGACCGGTGAACACCCGGATGACCGGAGCACCCAACTTGCTCGCCACCTCAATCCAGTTTTTGACGAGCTGAATTTCCTCCTTGCGGCGGGCGGCATCGGGCAGGGTGAAATCATTGCGCACTCCGGTGCCGCTCAAGGCGACGCCGTTCAGGAACGCGGCGCGTTTGAGACGGAAAATCGCGTCGTCATCGGGTACTTTTGGATACCCCGGAAAGTAGTAGCCGGTGGCGTCCAGCGAGTCGATGCCGTGCTCGGCGCAGTAACGAACCAAGTCGTCCAGGGTGGTGGTGCCGGCTTTCAGCGGCCGGTCGAATGAGTAGGCGTTGAGCCCTAGTTTGTATCGGGACCCAGCAGTGCGGACGACGCGACCCTGTCCCGGTGCAATTCCAGTAACGGCAGCGGCAGCGAGTGCTCCACCGAGCACATCGCGGCGCCGGATCTTGGCCTGCATAGCTGATAGCATACACGCAGCGGTGGCGAAGGGCGCATAGTCCTATCGAGCCGCAGAAAAAGATCTTGCCATTCCGGGGAGTTGACTGGAACAATAAGTGCTTGGTTGATAATTGGTCATAACCTATGCGCATACGCGTGCTGGGCATCGTGTTGGCCGGCGGGAAGGGCACCCGCCTTCATCCGTTAACCAGGGAGCGGGCCAAACCGGCCGTCCCATTTGGCGGGAAGTATCGGATCATCGATTTCGTATTGAGTAACTTTATTAACTCCGGAATCTACTCGGTGTATGTGCTCACCCAATTCCGGAGCCAGTCGCTTCTGCAGCATATTTCGGAAGGCTGGCAGTTCGGCAGTTTGCTGAAGACCCAGTTCGTGATCCCGGTGCCGGCGCAGATGCGGTCGGTGGGAGAAACCTGGTATCAGGGAACCGCGGACGCCATTTACCAGAACATCAACCTGGTGGAGCAATCGGATCCCCATGTGGTGGCGATTTTCGGCGGAGATCACATCTACCGCATGAATATCACGCACATGGTGGAGTACCACGTGCAAAAAAGTGCCGAGGTGACGGTGGCGGCGATTCCCGTGCCGCGCAAGCACTCAACCGAATTCGGGGTGATCGAGGCGGCGGACGATGGCCGCATTCTGGGATTCCATGAGAAGAATCCCGAAGCTCCCACCATGCCCGGCGATTCCGACCGCGTGTATGCCTCAATGGGCAATTACCTCTTTTCCACGCGCACGCTGCTCCGCCTGCTGCATGACGACGCCGCCGACGAGCGTAGCAGCCACGATTTCGGGCGCGATATTTTGCCGCGCCTGGCAGGCAAGGCGGAGATGTTTGCCTACGATTTTCAAACCAACCGCATTCCGGGTGAGCCGCAGAACGGTCCGCCCTATTGGCGTGACGTCGGGACGATCGATTCCTATTACGAAGCCAATATGGATTTGCGCTGCGTCTCTCCGGCCTTGAATTTATACAACCGGCAGTGGCCGGTGCGTACCACCAGCTATCCGGATCCGCCGGCCAAGTTCACCTTCGACGAGGAGAACCGGCGAGGCCAGGCCATCGACTCCATCGTCTCGGGGGGCAGTATCCTGTCGGGCGGCATGGTGCGCAATTCGGTGCTGGGACGTAATGTGCGCGTTCATTCCGGAGCTTTGGTGGAAGACGCCATCATTTTGGACAACTGCGATATCGGGCGGCGCGCCAGGATTCGCCGCGCGATCCTGGATAAGAATGTGCGGGTACCGGAGGACGCCGCGATCGGCTACGACCTGGTACGCGAGAGCCGGCTGCATCATGTGACGGAGAGCGGCATCGTAGTGGTGGGTGGCAACCGGACTGGTGTCGATATCGCCGACCTGGTAGTTTGAGACGCGCAGGCGTGCATGGAAGCACATGTCCTCGCGTGGATCACGCAATACGGCTACATTGCGATCTTCTGCCTGCTGATTCTGGGCATCGTCGGGTTGCCGGTGCCGGATGAGACGCTGCTCACCTTCTCGGGCTATCTGATATACCGCGGGCAGTTCGCAGCGCCCCTGACGTTCGTCGCGGCATTCGCGGGAAGTGCCTGCGGCATCTCGATCAGCTTCTGGCTCGGCCGCACCTTTGGGCTCACGCTGGTCCACCGATACGGCAAATATGTGCGATTGCGGGAGGATCACATCAACCGGGCGCACAAATTCTTCGAGCGCGCCGGGCATTGGAGCCTGACGTTCGGTTACTTCATTCCGGGAGTGCGCCATTTCACCGCGTATGCCGCGGGAATCGCCGAGGTCCGGGCTCCTATCTTCGCGCTTTTCGCGTACAGCGGCGCAGCCTTGTGGGTGACCGCATTTCTCACGCTGGGATACTTGCTGGGAGACCGCTGGCATGCGGTGGAAAAGGAGATTCACCACTACATGCTGGCGATTGCGGGTGGTGCGGCTATCCTGCTCGTTGCGTTTCTGGTATGGCGCTGGACGCGCCGCCAGGGCTCAGCGCGGTGACAAGCAGAGCGGTGACTACAACCACGGCGCATCCGATCGGGTTGTACCACAGCCACGAAACATCCGTGAATTGCGCGGTGGAGAGAATCGCCGCTTCGCCCACCAGCATCCCGATGAAGGTAGCAGTCCCGCGGACGCGCCGAAAGCCGAACGCCAGCACAAAACAGCCCAGCAGGGTTCCATAAAACAGCGAGCCCACTTTGTTCACGGCCACGATCAACGAGCCGAGGCGTCCCGCAATTCCGGCGAAAGCGACCGCGTAGACACCCCAGAAAAGCGTGGCCCAGCGCGAGGCCACCAGGTAATGATGATCGGAGGCGCCGCGCTTCACAAAGCGACGGTACAGATCCACCACCGTGACGGTGGCCAGCGAGTTAATCTCTCCGGAACTGGCGGACATAGTCGCCGCGAAGATCACAGCGATCACGAGACCCACGATTCCCACGGGCAAGAAGCGCGTCACGAAGGTGAGGAAGATGTAATTGGTGTCGGTGAAGCCCTTTTCCCCGCCGGCCGCGGATACCAGGCTCTGTGCCTGGGTACGGGCCTCGTCGAATTCCTTTTCCGCCGCGCGATACTCTGCTTTGCTGCGCGCTTCCGCCGCGCCGTCTCCCGAGCGTCGTTCTTGCGCCAGTGCCAACGCAGCATCGCGCCGATGGGCATAGGCGCGATCGTATTGCTGCTGGATCGCGGCAAACTCCGGCCGGTTTTGGATGCGCAGCAGCTCGGCTTGCTGAAAAAGAAGCGGCGGCTGAATGAAAAGATAGAAGACAAAGACCATGGCTCCGATGAAGAGAATGAAAAACTGCATCGGAATCTTGGCGACGGCGTTGAATAGCAGGCTGAGCTTGCTCTGCGCGATGGATTTTCCGGTCAGGTACCGTTGCACCTGCGACTGATCGCAGCCGAAATAGGAGAGGAAAAGGAAGGTGCCGCCCAGCAAGCCGCTCCAGATATTGAAACGGTCGGACCATTGGAAGGTGGTGGTGACGGCATTCAGCCGTCCAGCCGCACCCGCCAGGTAAACCGCATCGCCGAAGGAGACCGAAGACGGCAACAATACCAATACCGTGACCAGTGCGATCACCAATCCGAGGAAGATCACGCACATCTGCTGCACATCCGACCACGTGACCGCCTTGATGCCTCCCAGTACTGTGTAGGTGACGACGACCGCTCCCATCAGGGAGGTGGTGGTGCGCTCGGGCCACTGGAGGATTGCCGAAAGCACGATGGCCGGCGCGTAGATGGTCATGCCCGCCGAGAGGCCGCGCTGCAACAAAAAGATCAGGCTTCCGAGTACGCGCGTCTTGCTGTCGAAACGCTGTTCCAGGTACTCGTAGGCGGTGTAGACTTTGGTGCGATGAAAGACCGGAACCACCGTGGAACAGATCACCACCATTGCCAGCGGCAACCCAAAATAGAACTGCACGAAACGCATGCCGTCGGCATACGCCTGCCCGGTGGTGGAGATGAACGTGATGGCGCTGGCCTGAGTGGCCATGATCGAGAGCGCCATGGCGTACCAAGGCATCGTCTTGCCCGCCAGCAGGTAGCGATCGACGGTATTGCTGCCACGGCTTCGGTACAAACCGTACGCTACGATTGAACAAAGTGTGGTGACCAGGACGATCCAGTCGAGAGGCCTCATCGGTAAGCCCGGGTGAACACGTAGAAGACGACGATGATTGCTGCCAGGTAGATCAGGATGCCGATGTAAACACGGCGCCAGGTACCCAGAAAGGGCGGACCTTCATTGGGGACCTCGCGAAGTTCCGGCATGATGGGAGTGTAGCAAATTCGTCTGGAAACGGGCTCATCACCACGCGCCGAACGTACACCGAGCCTTTATTCGACTCCCAGCAATTCGCGAACGAGCTCGACCACAGACCGTGGAGGGAACGGCTTGGCCAGCCAGCGCCAACTGCCCTCCGCAAGGGACTGTACGTCGTGCATAACCAGCTCCCCCCAGGCCGATATCGGGGTTCCGGAGGTGAGAATCACTTTGAGATTGGGATTGACGGCTTGCAACCTGCGCGCCACGCTGGTTCCCATACCATCCGGCAGAATCAGGTCAGCAATCAGAATGTCGACGGCTCCGCGGCGCGCGGCCTCCAGCGCCGCCCCGCACGACCGGGCTTCCATGAGGTGGAAGGTTTTCGGTTGGTTCAAGACTGTACGAAGAACCTGCAGAACTGGTTCTGAGTCCTCGAGGACGAGGACTGCAGGCGCACTCTTTGCTGGTTGTGAGGCCGTAATAAGATCGCCACCCGAAGAAGTTAGCCGTGCGTGTGAGCCCGCAGCCAACGCTAAGTTGCAAAAGCTATGCAATTATCCTCTAAGGGCAGGCAAGGCCGCAATTCAGAATCGCATCCGAAACGTACAAACGGTGCCTAAACGCACTTAGGCTATCTAAAAACTGGGGACTTTTATCGCTGTAGCATCCGAACTGCAACCGTAATGGCGGAGGAAGACATGCCGGTTCAAAAAGCCATTGAGCTCGAACACATTCAGAAATCCCTCGGCGACCGAATTCGAAGACTGCGAAATCGGCTGGGATGGTCTCAGGAACAATTCGCGGAAGTCTGTGGCTTTCACAGGACGTATATGGGACATGTGGAGCGGGGAGAGAAGAACGTGTCCCTGTCCACCGTTTTAAAGGTCGCGAACGCGCTGGGCATGCGTCTGCCCGAGTTGTTTCAATTGGAGAAGCGGGAAACGGGAACGGACCGGCCGGCACAAGCTAATGGGGAGCGGAAGGAGAAGGAGAGGAAGATTGCCATCCCTGGCCTGAAAATGTGCCGAATACTGGAAGAACTGCGGGCCGAACGTACCGAACTACGGCAACTGGTGCGTCAACTCACTCGCGTGCTTGCCAGGCAGTCCAGCCGCGCTAATTTCGGTTAGCGGCCGTGGTCCGGATGCGTCGCCAGGCCAAAGCCAATGCGATCAATCCAAGCCCAAACCAGGCGGATGGCTCGGGTGTCGCGACGCTCACGATCTCCGCCACGTTAAAAGAGCCAAGCGCGGAATCGGAGCTGGTAAAACTGGCTGACGTAAAGGGCGTGGTCGAGATCAGGCCCGCAAAAACAAAGGTGCTGGTATCGTAAGCGGTACTATCGGTGCTTGCCGTTGTCCCAGCCGCGGTAACGGAATAGTTGCCCGAATTCAAATTCACGTTGTCGAAGATGCCAACGGCGAACACTGGTGCGGCGAAGGTAATAGTCGCGCCCTCCCCGCCGAAAAAGAAGGTCAATCCCGCGTTAGTAGTGTGGTCAGCGCCGAGACTCAAGCCCGAAAAGGAATTGAATTTATTTGTAATATCTAACTGTGTCGCGCCGCCAGTCAGCACAAAGTCCGAGTAAGTAATGCCGTCGAGGGTGCTGCCCAGAGAGATATCCTGCCCATCGCTAAAAACTGGTGAGGAATAATCTTCCACCTGTGGCGTGGCTCCTGCAAGCGCTGCGAAAAACGCCGTCGAACTCGTGTAGGTTACAACGCCCGCTGTGGCGGACGATACCATCATCAGCACTAAGACGGTTAGGGCGGTTAGTAAGCGCACAAATACTCCAAAACGTAAGACGAGTTAATTGTCAGTTTACCGAGTCGGGACCGCGAAAACCAAAACCCGCTGGCCCACGCAGCGTATGGGAGGGCACGATTCGTTGCCAGGCTCGCGCAAGAGAGCGGGAAAGAGCTCCAACGCGTGGCTGGGAAGGCGGAGGGCGCAAAGCAAAACTTGCTTATCCCATCACTCAAAGTGCCGGACCTGCCGAGGCAGTCAGGTCGACTCCGCGGATTTTCACAGCTTTTCAGTTTCAGCACAGCCTTTGCCCCTAGGAAGCCGTACATCCACGTCGGCAAGCCTATCCGAAGACAGGTGACTGTGGGGCCAGCGTATGATAGTTTTCAGGACAAGCACTGCTGTACCGCACCAGAGAGGGATGTATGAAGCGATTGATTCCGATTTTGGGACTGGCCCTGGCACTCTGGGCAAACGAGATTTCGGTCGCCCCTCTGGGAACCTACACCGCCGGCGAGCGCCGCCACTGGGCATTTCAACCTCGCCAGGACCCGCCTCTTCCCACATTTACCGACCCCGCAGCCAAAGCGTGGATCCAGACACCCGTCGACGCCTTCATACTCGCCGGATTGCGCAGAGCCGGCCTGAAACCCGCACCCGCCGCAGACCGCGCCACCCTCCTCCGCCGCATCACGTTCGACCTCACCGGCCTTCCTCCCACACCCGAAGAAATTGACGCATTTGTGCGCGACAAATCCGCGAATGCCTGGGAGAAGGTTGTCGATCGCCTGCTCGCATCCCAGCACTACGGCGAGCAATGGGGCCGCCATTGGCTCGATGTGGTACGCTTCGCCGAATCCGATGGATACGAGTACGACATGCACCGTCCGGATGCGTGGCGCTATCGCGACTATGTAGTGCAAAGTTTCAATGACGACAGGCCCTACAACGAGTTCGTGAAGGAGCAACTTGCGGGCGACGAGATGGATGCCAAGAACACCGAATATCTTATCGCCAGCGGCTTCAATCGTCTGGGCCCTTTGCGCAAAAACGCCGGCAACCAGGACGTCGCCAGTTCTCATAACGAAGTGCTCACCGAGATGACAAATATCGTGGGCGCATCGTTCCTGGGGGTCACAGTGGGATGCGCGCGCTGCCACGATCACAAATTCGATCCCTTCCGCCAGTCGGACTACTATCGCCTGCAGGCTCACTTCGCGCAGACGCAGCCCAACGATCTGGTGCTGGCCAGCAAAGAAGAGCAGGAAGCATGGAAGGCGAAGGCCGCGCCGATCCAGCAGGAGCAGCGGCGCCTGCAGATGCAGTTGCGGCGGGCTCCGGATGGCGAGAAGGCCAAGATCGAGACCGATCTGGATGCTCTCGACGATAAGATGCCCGCGCCGCTGGCATCGATCTACAGCGTGCAGGACGACCCCGCGAAGGCGTCTCCGATCCAGGTGCTGTTTCATGGCGATTATCTGAATCCGACGGCCAAAGTAGGGGTGCGGCCGCTTGGCATCCTGGTGCCGGAAGGAACTCCCGAGGAACCGATCGACACCGATCATCCTCGTCTTAAACTCGCCGAGTGGATCGTGGATCCGGCCAATCCCCTGACGGCGCGTGTGATGGTGAACCGCATCTGGCAGGGCCATTTCGGCCGCGGCATCGTTGCCAGCGCCAATGATTTCGGCCGCATGGGATCGCGGCCTTCGCATCCGGAACTGCTCGACTGGCTGGCCACCCGCTTCATCGAAGCCGGATGGAAGATGAAGCCGATCCACCGGATGATCCTGCTCTCGAGCGCCTACCGCGAGTCGAGCATCTCGCCCATAGAGAAGTTGGCCGAGGAGAAGGATTCCGACAACGCCCTGCTGTGGAAGTTCACCCATCAGCGCCTGGAAGCGGAAGAGATTCGCGATGCCATGCTGGCTGTCTCGGGACGTTTGAATATGAAGGCCGGCGGACCGAGTTTCATGGTGCCTATCGATCCCGAACTCGTGCTGATGCTCAAGCGCCCGCAGTATTGGGTGGCTACGCGCGATAAGACTGAGTACGACCGGCGTACTTTGTATATGATCTACAAACGCAATCTGCGACTGCCGTTTGAAGAAGTCTTCGATGCGCCCGACACGCTGCTCTCGTGCGCCCGCCGCGAACAATCCACGCACGCTCCGCAAGCCCTCGAGATGTTGAATGGGCAGACCTCGAATGACCTGGCGGCGGCATTCGCGGCACGCTTGCTGAAAGAACGCGCCACTACACCCGAGCGCATCGATTATGCGTGGCGTCTGGCCGCGGGCCGCTTGCCCACTGCCGGCGAGAAAGCGCTGGCGGCGAAGTTTCTGGCTGGCGATTCCGACGACCCCGCCAAGGTAAAGGAGTTTGCCTTGGCAGTCTTCAACCTGAATGCTTTTCTTTACGTGAACTGAGGCCTGGAGAGATACGATGTCTGAACATGTCCGGTATGCGCGCAATCGCCGCGAGTTTCTGAGCGACTGCTTCTGCGGTGCGGGATCGTTGGCGTTCGCCTCAATGATGGCGAATACACAGGCAAAGGCGGCGCGCTACAATCCGCTGGCTCCCAAGCCGCCGAACATGCCGGAACATGCCAAGGCCAAGGCGTTCATCTTCGTCTATATGGCCGGGGGCCCCTCGCACCTGGAGACGTGGGATCCGAAGCCGCTGCTCAACGAACTGAACGGCCAGAAGCGCCCCGCCGAGTTCGGCGATGTGAAGTATCAAAACGTCAACTCCGACTCGCGCATTCTGGGCTGCAAGCGGACCTTTCAGAAGTACGGCAAGTCGGGCATTGAGGTATCGGACCTGTTTCCGCACCAGGCCGAGGTGGTCGATGACCTGTGCATCGTACGTTCCATGCACGGTGACATGGTAGTGCACTCGGCGGCTCAGTATCAGATGATGACGGGTCGCGTGATTCCGGGATTCCCGGCAATGGGAAGCTGGGTGGTCTACGGCTTAGGATCGGAGGCGGAATCGCTGCCGGCTTATGTGGTGATGCCAGCTCCCGAAGGCGCGCAGGAGGCGGGCCTTCCGATGTACCAGCACGGCTTCCTGC
>Ga0070734_10000617_pt1 | contig 68085 bp, 48 predicted proteins | sample Coa_R1_8_FD_66444 | JGI IMG/M metagenome (GOLD analysis project Ga0070734, IMG submission 66444) | Surface soil microbial communities from Centralia Pennsylvania, which are recovering from an underground coalmine fire - Coalmine... | ecosystem: Environmental > Terrestrial > Soil > Unclassified ...
AGAAAGGCGCGCGCCAGTAGCTCTTCGCCAGTTTTTTCGTAGAACTCTCCGTTTACATCCTGCGCACGGACTGTGACCTTGTTGGGGCGGGTAACGTTCTCTCGAAAGTATCGAAGAGTTATTCAGATTCCTGCGCAGAGCCGTTTTTTCTTTCACCTCGTTCGGGCCTCGCTAAGTGAGTGTGCACGAACTAGATTTGATCGACAAAGGTCGATCAAGTGCCGTGAGAACCCAGCCGCGAAGCGGCGAAAGAATGCAGCCCACCGCGTAAGCGGTGGGTGTGAAGCAGGAAGACACCAAGCTCCGAAGGAGCGAAAGAAACGCTACAACACAGACGTCGTAGGGACACCATCGGTCCCACGCAACCTCTTTAGCCCTTGAGGTTCGGATTTAACGCATTCTATGCAAAATTCCTACCGCCCAACGGACTGATCCAGAAAGGGCGCCTGCAAGCCATTGTCAGCCCAATCGTAGTTCATCAACCACTTAGAAGTTCCCCTCAAATTGACCTCCGGTGGAAGGCCGTGAAACCCACACGGCAGCTCCGCCCGCAGCCACGCTCGAAAGCCAAACTGCTCAAACACGCGCCGCATCTCTGCGTGGCAGCGCAAAGCGCTTGCAAGAAATCCACAGCCCAATGTGACATCTGACCTTGCGCACAAAAACAAATGAGCAGAACATCGTCAAGGCGGTAGCGGTAGACGAGACCGCAGCCATAAGAGCTGCAAGTTCTTTGTTTCAAAGATTTTGCCCGCAACCGCTTGAGCCCCATAGATTACTTTGCGATTTTCCCCTAACCCGATGATTCCAGTAGACCAGGGGGAGGGGGGTACCCACCGTGAATCCCAAGATTCCCAAAATGGAACGCCCAGAAACACTTCAAAAATTGCCTCCGCTCAAGAATTTTCACGGCGCTTTTCCACACCGGGTTTGTGCTGCCGCACACCCGCCAATTAACATCTAGCTATGCCCGTCGAAACTGAAATTCAGGCTCCCACTTCCATTCGTGCGCCCCGCGGCAACCAGATCACCTGCAAAGGATGGCAGCAAGAAGCTGCCATGCGCATGCTGATGAACAACCTCGACGAGGAAGTAGCCGAACGGCCCAAAGACCTCGTCGTCTACGGAGGAACTGGACGCGCCGCGCGTAGTTGGGAAGCCTACCGCGCAATCGTCGAGACGCTGAAGAATCTCGAAAGCGACGAAACTCTGCTCGTGCAATCCGGTAAGCCTGTTGGAGTCTTCAAGACTCACGATCACGCGCCGCGCGTGCTCATCGCCAACTCCAATCTCGTCGGTCACTGGTCGAACTGGGAAAAGTTCAACGAACTCGAACTCGCCGGTCTGATGATGTACGGACAAATGACCGCCGGTTCTTGGATCTACATCGGTTCGCAAGGAATCGTTCAAGGCACATTCGAAACATTCTCTGCAGCAGGTGAAAAGCATTTCGGCGGCGATCTCGCAGGCAAGCTGATCGTCTCCGGCGGAATGGGCGGAATGGGCGGAGCTCAACCACTCGCCGCAACCATGACTGGCGCGGCTTTCCTCGGTATTGACGTTGATCCCGAGCGCATCAAGAAGCGCCTGAAGACCGGATACTGCGACTTCATGGTGACCACGCTCGACGAAGCGCTGCGCATCCTGAAGAACGCCGTGCGCAAAAAGGAAAACGTTTCGGTCGGGCTCGTCGGCAACTGCGCCGACATCATTCCCGAACTCGCCGAACGCGGTGTTGTGCCTGACATCCTCACTGATCAGACTTCTGCACACGATCCACTCAACGGATACGTCCCAAACGGCATGACGTTCGCCGATGCGCTCGAACTGCGCCAGCGTGATCCGCAGGCGTATCAGGAGAAGTCGCTCGATGCCATGGCGCGTCATGTCGAAGGCATGCTGCGCCTGCAGAAGATGGGATCGATCACGTTCGACTACGGCAACAACATCCGAACCTTCGCCTTCCAGCGCGGCGTGAAGAACGCCTACGACTTCCCCGGATTCGTTCCCGCATACATTCGCCCACTCTTCTGCGAAGGACGCGGCCCGTTCCGCTGGGTCGCATTGTCCGGCGAAGCGTCAGATATTCATGTCACCGACGAACTTGTTCTCGAACTCTTCCCCGACAACCGCATCCTGCGCCGCTGGATCGATCTCGCCCGCAAGCGCATCAAGTTCCAGGGACTGCCCGCTCGCATCTGCTGGTTAGGCTACGGCGAGCGCGCCCAATTCGGCCTAGCGATGAATGAGTTGGTAAAGAAGGGCAAGATCAAAGCCCCCATCGTCATCGGACGCGATCATCTCGACTGCGGCTCGGTAGCGTCACCCTTCCGCGAAACCGAAAGCATGAAAGACGGAACCGACGCAGTCGCCGACTGGCCGCTGCTGAACGCGCTCGTGAACACCGCAGCAGGTGCGTCGTGGGTCTCAATCCACAACGGCGGAGGCGTTGGCATTGGCTATTCGTTACACGCAGGCCAAGTAACAGTCGCCGATGGCACCGAAATGATGGCAAAGCGTATCGAGCGCGTGCTGACAACAGATCCAGGAATGGGAATCATTCGCCACGCCGACGCTGGCTACGATGAAGCGAAGCAGTTCGCTAAGAGAACTGGTGTACGAGTTCCGATGGAGAAATAACGGACGCTCGGCGTCAACACTCGCAGGCACTTCAGCTTCGGATTTCTGATTGTGGCTTTTTGAAGTATTGACTCACCGTCTTTGTATTGAGCCAGAAGAGTAGAAAGAGTCCGAGCATCGCTTCGGACAGGATCATTACGCTATTCGCTCTGTTGCCGCGATTCCAATATCGGAGATTGGAGATTGCGAGAACCGAGGTTAGCAGTACCGCAATTCTCGCCCAGTTGCGTCCCTTCCAATAGAAGACGAGGAACACATAGCCAATGATAATCAGAAGCGTGAATATGCCAAAGCTAAACCAAGCATGCGTCTTATTCCAGTCGATGGCCAACCATCCCATCGCATTGCACAAAGACATCAGAACTGTAGTTACTGTGAGCCCTTTTGGACGAGTCATTTTCGAGTTAATGTACAACCCAACAGCCGCACTGGCAAGGCTGCTAGACTAAGTCACGCGTGAAGAGCCAAGCGAGTCGACAAAGTACAAAACCGCTTCTGCTGGCCAACATCGGCCAACTTCTCACGCTGCACTCGCCATCACCGCAATCTGGCCCGCGCCGCGGCTCTCAACTCAAAGAACTCGGGATCATCCACGACGCTGCTGTTCTCTGCCTAGGCGGCAAGATCGTCTCGGTCGGATCCACCAAAGACGCCCTTCGCGATCCGTGGATCAAGAAGCACCGGAAGCAGATCACAGAGATCGACTGCGCCGGCAAAGTCGTCATCCCCGGATTTGTCGATTCGCATACGCATCCTGTCTTCGTTAGCCCGCGACTTGTCGACTTCGAGAAGCGGATCGAAGGTGCTTCCTACGAGGAGATTGCCGCTGCTGGAGGCGGAATCCGATCCAGCCTGGAAGGCGTACGCAAGGCAACAAAAGCAGCGCTAAAAGCAAAGGTCCTCAGCGTTTTGAGCGACATGGCAGCGCACGGAACCACCACCGTCGAGGCCAAATCCGGTTACGGACTCACCCTCGACTCCGAATTGAAATCGCTGGAAGCTATCCGTGAAGCAGCTTCCGCATGGCCGGGAACTGTCGTCCCTACCCTGCTCGGAGCCCATGTCGTTCCAAAAGAGTTTCAGGGTTGCTCACAAAAATACGTTGAGATCGTCTGTAAAGAGATGGTTCCGCAGGCAGCCAGCCGGAACCTCGCCCAGTTTGTCGACGTTTTCTGCGACAAAGGGGCTTTTTCACCAGAAGAAACCAGACAGATCTTTGACATTGCGAAGGCGCAAGGATTGCAGGTGCGCGCGCATATGGGTCAGCTTTCCGAAACAGCATTGGCGCCGTTTCTACGCTTTGAACCAGCATCGTTCGATCACATGGATCACGTGAATGATGCCGACGTAGCGGCTCTGGTCAAGCATGACACGGTAGCGACGCTGGTCCCCGGAGCGAACTATTTTCTGGGCCTGAAGACGTATCCGGATGCGCGGCGACTGATCGATTCTGGCGTGCCAGTGGCGTTGGCGACCGACTATAATCCAGGTACATCGCCCACCATCAGCATGCCGATGGCAATGTCGCTGGCGTGCACGCATATGAAGATGTCGCCTGCGGAAGCAGTGGCCGCTGCGACGATCAACGGAGCATGGGCGCTTCGTCTGGCGGACCGAAAAGGGAGCATCGAAAGCGGTAAAGACGCCGATTTGGCTGTCTTCGATGTATCGGATTACCGCGAGATCCCCTATTGGTTTGGGGCTAATCATTGCACGCTGACTGTGTTGAATGGGGTAATGCAGCCACGCGGTTGAACTTTTCTGACATGAGGTACGTATAGATTTGAAGCAGGTAACGCGCCGTCGTGCGCAGTGGGAACAAAAGATCCGTTCGGAAATCCGACTCACATTCCTGAGGACAACCCAATGAAGCAAACCCTTGCAGTTCTGACTTTTTGTGTGCTGACAGTCTCGTTGGCAGCCGCCCAGCGATTGCCTGAGATAGCCCGCCCCGACAACTATAAGCTGACCTTCACGCCCGATCTGGAGAACGCAAAGTTCGAAGGCGATGAAACGATCACCGTCCGTGTCCTGAAGCCGACGTCGAAGATCGTTTTGAACGCAGTGGACATCGATTTCCACGAAGTGACCATCCTGAGTGGTGGCGCGCAGCAGAAGGCGACGGTTACGCCTGATAAAGACCGGGAAATGGTGGTTCTGTCGGTCGAGAAGCCTCTCTCCGACGGACCGGCAACGATCCACATCAAGTATTCCGGCATCCTCAACAACGAGATGCGCGGGCTTTATCTCGGAAAAGACGATCAAGGCCGCAAGTATGCCTCGACGCAGTTTGAATCAACCGATGCGCGCCGCGCATTCCCTTCCTTCGATGAGCCTGACTACAAGGCTACGTTTGATATCACCGCTGTGGCCGACAAGGGCCTGACGGCGATCTCGAACCAGAAAGTAATCTCGGATGAGCCTGGCCCTGGCGACAAGCACACGGTGAAGTTCGCGACGACAGCCAAGATGTCGTCGTATCTGGCAGCGCTGGTCGTTGGAAACTTTGAATATGTCGAAGGCGAAGCCGACGGCATCCCGATTCGCGTCTATGCAACAACTGGCAAGAAAGAAATGGGCAAGTTCGCGCTTGAGTCGGCCGAACATATCCTTAGCTACTACGACAAGTACTTCGGGATCAAGTATCCCTACGGCAAGCTCGACTTGGTCGGAATCCCGGATTTTTCCGCAGGAGCGATGGAGAACACCGGTTGCATCACCTTCCGCGAAGTCATCCTGCTGATTGACGAAAAGCAAGGATCCGTCGATTTGAAGAAGACGATTGCTGACGTCATCGCGCACGAGATGGCGCATCAGTGGTTCGGCGATTTGGTCACCATGAAATGGTGGGATGATATTTGGCTCAACGAAGGCTTCGCCACATGGATGTCGAGCAAGCCAGTACAGGCATGGAAGCCCGAGTGGAACGCCAAGCTCGACAACGTCAGCAACACGGGCGGAACTCTGAACGTGGACGCGCTGGAAAATACGCGTCCCATTCATCAAGCGGCCGAAACCCCGGCACAGATCCAGGAACTCTTTGACGGAATCGCCTATGGCAAGGCTGCAGCGGTGCTACGCATGCTCGAGTCCTACCTCGGCGAAGAAACCTTCCGCGCTGGTGTGAATGCTTATTTGAAGAAGCACCAGTACGCCAACGCTACCGCGGCAGATTTCTGGGATGCGCAAGCGTCGACCTCCAAAAAGCCTGTGGATCAGATCATGCCAACCTGGGTCAAGCAGGCTGGCGAGCCGATCGTGAACGTGAAGGCGCAATGTTCCGGCAATTCCACCAACGTCACGCTCTCGCAGCAACGGTACTACTTCGACCGTGCGAAGTTTGATTCTCCGGGCGATCAGCTATGGCAGATTCCACTTTGCCTAAAAGGTTCGGCCAACGACACAGCAAAGTGCGAAGTACTCACCAAGAAGGAGGCGACGTTAACGTTTCCGGGATGCTCCACATGGGTGCTTGGAAATGCGGGCGCATCTGGATATTTCCGAGTGGGCTATCAACCCGAAGCAGTTCGGGCGCTGGCGACCGACGCGGAAACCAAGCTGACTCCGGCGGAACGCATCGCTACACAAAACGACATCTGGGCCTCGGTACGCGTAGGACGTGAACCGGTAGGCGACTATCTTGCCTTTGCCAAGGGCCTGCAGTCGGACCGCAATCGGGCAGTGATCGAAGACGTGCTCGGACGGCTCAACTACATCGGCAAGTATCTGGTCACGGAGAACGATCGAGATTCGTATCGCGCTTGGTTGCGGCAGTATCTCGCACCGGTAGTGCAGGAAGTTGGATGGGAAGCGAAACCCGATGACACCGACGAACTGAAGACGCTACGGGCGCGTGTGCTCACTGCCTTGGGCTATGATGCGCGCGATCCACAAGCGCTTTCGGAAGCACGAAAGATCGCCGACCGGGCTCTGGCAGATCCTTCCTCAGTGGACCACGAGATGGCCGGAGGAGCTCTGCCGATCGCGGCACTCAACGGCGACGCGGCTCTCTACGACAAGCTAATGGCGGGCTTGAAGAATCCGAAATCGCCGGAAGAATACTACGAGTACTTCTTCACGCTGCCGGAGTTTACCGATCCCAAGCTGTTGCAGCGCACGCTCGATTTCGCGATCTCACCGGATGTGCGTTCGCAGGATGCATTACAGCTCGTCACCAACGTGCTTGCGAATCCGGATGGCCAGAAGCTGGCCTGGGATTTCATCCGCGAGCACTGGAGCGAACTGGAGAAAACCGGAGGCCCGTTCGCCAGCGCTCAGGTGGTTGGCGCAACGAGCACGTTCTGTGACGCCGGACTTCGTGACCAGGTGACGGAGTTTTTCAACGCGCACAAGGTTGCTGCGGCGGAGCGAACCTACAAGCAGTCAATTGAACGCATCAACGATTGCGTGGCGTTGAAGTCACAACAGGAACCGCAACTGGCATCGTGGCTGGGACAGCACGGCAATGCCGGCGGCAAATAATTCGTCTCAAGTTCCGTAAAGCCCGGGAGTTTTCTCCCGGGCCTTTTTTGTTTACGGCATTACTGGCAACACGAGGTGAGACGGCATTTCGGGTGAGCAATAAACGCGCTGGGTTGCAGGAACGAAATCTGTGGCCGTGGCTTTGTAGATGCTCGGGACAAATTTCTGCGGATTGCGGTCGATTACCGGGAACCACGTCGACTGAACCTGCACCATGATGCGATGCCCCTTTAGAAAAACGTGATCGTGATCGCGTAACGGCACGCTCCAGAGTGTGGGCTTGTTCGCAGTGAGCGGCTCAGGATTTTCATAGCTCCGCAGATAACGTCCTCGGCGTACCTCCATCGCGATTGGCAGTTCGTATCCATTCAGCGATTGCGCATACTGGCCAGGCTTCGGACCTTCCTCAGGATTCCACGCATTCTTCTGCGCGTCCTGCGGATACACGTCGATCAACTTCACAATGAAGTCGCTATCGGTTCCAGATGTCGATGCGAAAAGTTCGGCAGCCAGCGGTCCGGTTACAGTTAAGTCATGATCGAGCGGCTCACTCACGAAAGAAAGAACGTCGGGACGGTGATCGACGAAACGCTGATCGGCGACTTCCCATGTGCGCCAGTCGCCAGCGGGATAGGTTGGAGAAATCGGCCGCTGACGATATGGAACAGGATTGGCAGGATCGGAGACGTACTCGCGATAAGGCTTTTCGGCATCATCTGCTTTGGGTGCGGCGAATGACAGCGTGCCGTTCGCATGCAGATAGAGATTCGTTGGCTTCGACTCTTTCGGCGGCCACACAGGATAGGTGCGCCAGGCGTTCGCGCCGCTCTGGAATGTGCTTGCCTGCCATGCGGGTTTCTCGCCGATTCCATGTAGATAGTAACGAAAGAATGGCGCCTGGATGTTCTCGCGAAACTCGCGCGAGGTTTCGTGTCCACCGAACGGGATCAAGCCGATGCTGTCGCCTTTGGGAGTTTGCCATTCCCCGTGAAACCATGGCCCGGCGACAATGAAATTGGTGTGCTGCGGATCATTGTCTTCGGCGTGACGAAAGATCTGCCACGGTCCCCAGGGATCTTCCTGATCCCAGAAACCGGCAACGTTGAGATTGGGCACAGTAGAGGCATGCAGTTGCCGAACCCATGCTTCCTTCTTCCAGAAATCGTCGTAATCGGGATGATCGATCGTCGAATTCCAGTAAGGAATCGATCCGTGCAGATACTTCGCATTGATGTTTGAGAGCGGACCGAGATCGAGGTACCACTCGTAGGTGTCGTAGGTCTCAAAATCGAAATGCGTGTTCTTGTTTTTGTCGGCCTGCTCCATCACAGCGTATTCGAAGTCGTAGCTTTCGCGCAGCGCGCCATAACGGTGATCGTCATCGTTCATCCACTGATCGACCGGCGAAGCCTGCTCGCTGATGGCCTTCAGCGCCGGATGCGGACGCAGCAGCGTAAGCGCAGTCGTAAGCCCGTCGTATGAGACACCGTACATACCGACCTTGCCGTTGTTGTTGGGGATATTTCTTACGAGCCACTCGATGGAGTCGTAGGCATCGGTGGTCTCGTTCGTGGCCTTCGGATTGAGATCGACCCATGACGAGAGATTGAAAACGCCCTCGGACTTGAAGCGTCCGCGAAGATTCTGGATCACGAAAATGTAGCCATCGGCCGCAAGCTCTTTCATGGAAGATGGCATTTGCTCGGGCGGTTTGTCGGGTACGCCGTAGGGCGTCCGGCGGAACAGGATCGGCAGCGGACCCGTTTGATCCACGGGAGTCAGAATCGCGGTCTGAAGGCGAACTCCGTCGCGAACGGGAACCATGACTTCCTGCAGTTTGAAGATCGGCTTGTGCTCGGAAGGTAGCGCCGTTTGTGCTGTCGCGGTGGGCTGCTGAACGATGGCAACGGTTGCAGGCAGGAACAGAACGAAGAAAAGCCAGTTGAAGAAACGCACTAGGATTGCCTCCGGAATGCGTGCGGCGAATGAAACCGAGGGGCGCAGTATATCAATCTACTGGTTCGTCTGGAAAATTTAACGAACTTTTTCCCGCAGTACGGCGACCCGCTCCAACGGTCGAAACCAGAATCATCTATGATTCCAAGTCGTTACTCTTCATGGAAAGCGAGAACTCATGGGCAAGTGCAAGGGATATGCAACATTGGAAGCAAAGGCTCCACTGGGGCCTTTTTCGTTTGATCGGCGGGAGCCACGCGAACATGACATCGTTATCGATATCAAATACTGCGGAATCTGCCACTCCGATATTCATCAGGCACGGAATGAGTGGAGCGACTATCAGGAAGAGTGCATTTTCCCGATGGTTCCCGGCCACGAGATTGCCGGAGCTGTCTCGGCCGTTGGAAGCAAGGTCACGAAATATAAAGTCGGTGACAAAGTTGGCGTAGGGTGTTTTGTGGATTCATGTCGCACATGCGCAGAGTGCCGGCAAGGGCTTGAGCAGTACTGTTCTGTGGCGACCATTTGGACGTACAACGCGCGCGATAAGGAAGGCGCTCCCACCTACGGCGGATATTCGGACCGGATCGTCGTAGATGAAAACTACGCGCTGCGGATGCCGGAGAACCTGCCGCTCGAGGCTTGTGCTCCGCTGCTTTGCGCGGGAATCACCTGCTACTCGCCGCTGAAACACTGGAAAGCCGGCCCAGGCAAAAAAGTGGCGATCGTGGGCATGGGGGGTTTGGGTCATATGGGTGTGAAGCTGGCTCATGCGCTCGGGGCTGACGTGAGTGTGCTGAGCCAGACCTTGAGCAAGCAGGCGGATGGCAAGCGCTTCGGGGCAAGCCATTACTACGCGACGTCGGACCCGGAGATGTTTACGAAGCTGGCGGGACAGTTCGATCTCATTATCAACACAGTTTCCGCGAAGATCGACTGGAACGAATATCTGAGCTTACTCAAGCTTGATGGAACGATGGTGCTTGTCGGATTGCCGGAGAAAGATGTCCCTATAGGCGCATTTTCTCTGACCGCACGGCGTCGGAGCTTGGCTGGATCGCAGATTGGCGGTATCCGCGAAATCCAGGAGATGCTGGATTTCTGCAGCAGACAAAAAGTCGCATGCGAGGTCGAGGTGATCCCGATTCAGAAGGTGAATGAAGCCTACGAACGAGTGCTGAATAGCGATGTGCGATATCGATTTGTGATTGATATGGCGTCGCTGTGAGCAGCGAACTGCGGCTTCCGGCTTTCGGCTTTAGACCTTGGACCTCGGACCTCAGACTTCCTGCTTCGCAGTTCCGAACTTGTGCTTTTTGCTCGGGACTCGTGGCTCGCGGCTCGGAAGTCTAAAATACTCTTCCGATGGAGAAGTTAACTCGGCTCTGACCCGTCGGGCTGACACTGCCTGCGATGGCTATGGGGCCGACGATCGTGTCAGCGATGACGCCTAAGTTGAAAGTTCCACGAACGACCACAGGTCCGGGATTGTTTGCCTGCGTCCCAAAGGTTGTGCCCGACTCGTACCATCCGCCCCAATAGATCTTCTTTCCAATTAGCTGTGGCATGCGGTACAGTTCGCTGCGAAATCCAAACGATGCATACGAGTAATAGTTCCCGATGAATTCATACGGAAGATATGCACCGAGGCGGAACTGTCCACCGAGTTCAAACACCTGAAGCGGTCCGGCCGAACCCTGGAATGTGGCGCCTCCCGATACATCGCTGAACAGCGATGTTTTCGGGCTCAGACGAATGACATTCGAGGTCTGAACGTCGAGCTGATCAATCGGACGGAATAAGTCAGGACTCTGCAACACTCGCGAAGCAGTCACAACCGCGCGAACTCCTGAACTCGGCACCGAGGGACTATCTTGACCGTCCCAGACGAAGCGGGCGCGGACTTCACCCGTGCTGCCATGGAGACTGGGAAGTCCGGCCGCTCCGATGAGCGGCGAAAGTTTGGCATCGAACAATTCATAGCCGACTCGGACTTCGCTGCGAAGTCCGGAATTGTAGCCGACATCAAAACCTCCTCCGGCGCGCTCATCTCCGAAAACGGCGACGCGAGTGAGTCCCTGGAAGGAGTTGCGCGCAAACTTCGAGGCGAATGCATGAGGCGCGACGAAGAATTTAGTCTGCCACAGTGGCTGATAGAACTCGGTCGCGGCCAGATTGCTAGAACCGAAAAGCAGATCGTCGCGCCATTCACCGCCACGATGAAGAATGTCCATAAAAGTCACACGCGCCCCGGCGGAGAAATCGAACGCCGCTACGCCCGAGCCTTCTACGTTGACGGCTAAGTCCACGAAAGGAGGCCCATAAGTCTTTTCGTGGGCCGTAATCCGCAATGCGGGAACACCGTTCTGCGTGAACCCTTCGTAGCCGAGACGGTCGAATTGTCCTTCTCCGGCAATCTGCGTCAGTTGGTTCTCGACGCGGCCCAGATTCAGTGGTCCCTGCGTATCCTTGGCGAGTCGGTGTTGGATTCTGCCGTCTGTGTCCGGATCTGCTCCGACCACTTTTATTGCGTCGACTTTTTTCGTCGGCTTACGTCTCCTTGCGGCCCGCTCATCCACGTATGCCTGCCACTCGGCTGGGTCTTGAATCGCATAGGGCAACAATGCGGCGGATTGGCTGGCTGCTGCTTTGAATCCGAGTTGAATCAGTTCATCGAGCCGGTTGTAATCGTTAATGGAGAAGCCCTTCATGTCGACGACGACTTTGGCATTCGCCAACTCCAGCGAGCGGCGTTCGTTCTGCGTGATCATGACGTCGATCGCGCGGGACAGCACGCCTACCAAGGTTCCAAGCTGTCCGACGTCGCCCGGAGGAAGTTGAAGTTCCACAGCGATGACGACTTCCGCTCCCATACCCTTTGCTGTTTCCACCGGAATGTTTTGCACCATGCCACCATCAGCCAGAACGCGGCCGTTCATCTCCACTGGAGTGAAGACTCCAGGAATGGCCATGGACGCGCGCACCGCCTGAGCGAGCGACCCATTCTTTAGAACGACGGCTTCACCGGTTTGCATGTCGGTCGCGACACACCGAAAGGGAGTGGGCAGATCGTCGAAGTTGGCAATCTCGGATACTGGAAACGCAATGCGATCGAGTAGCAGTCCCGCGGCTTGACCGGAGTTAAAGCCATTTGGGCCGCGGAGGCCGTGCTTCAGACCTAGCGGTGCGCTGACGAGAAAGTTTCGACGGTCTTGTTTACGACGGAAAGAAAGCTGACGATAGGTTGGCTCGGGCAAGAAGGCCTCGTCCCAGTTAATCTTTTTTGCAAAGGTCTTAATCTCGGTTGGAGACATGCCTGTCGCATACATTGCTCCAATGATGCTGCCCATGCTGGTTCCGGCAACACGGTCGACCGGGATGTGATTTGCCTCCATCCACTGCATCACACCGATCTCAACCAATCCCAGCGCCCCGCCACCGCTTAGAGCCAGACCAATTTGCGGACGAGGTGACTGCGGCGCAGAGGCATCCTGTGTTGCGGCCTTAAACGGAATCACCGTAAAAATCGGAAGGAGGAGAGCGATCAAAACACGAATAGCGCGTGGGGAGATGTCCATCATTTCTCCTGCGACTTGCAAAACGACGCTGAAACAAACTCTTTAATGCGATGGAAAGATTAGCAGGTTTAGTAGGAACGGATGACCTTGGCGGTTCAAGAAACTGAACAGAAATTCGATGAACGTAACTTGTTCTTGACCTCTCCGCCGGACCGATCCATAATTCCTCGCCACTTTTGTTGCCAGCTTTTGGTGTTGCCAGCGCTTTGGCCCCTTCTCCCTAACGCCAGAAACTCGCGGGCCCACGGAAAAACCCAAACATTCAATGGAGGTGTTTTTATGAACAGCAAACTCTGTTCGCTGTTGTGCGTCTGCGCTTGCCTGCTTGGGCTCAACGCGGCTCTATGGGGTCAGAGCGCACCGACCGTAAACGGAATCCGAGGATACCTCGATCCGCGAACGGGAATCTTTCACTCGCTGGTGCAAGCTGCTCCGCAGGACGAGGAGCCTGCTACGAGCACATTTGCCGGAAAATTCGTCTTCAACTTCACCATCACGATCAGTTCCACGATCTCGACTTCGGTGAAGATCGGGTGTGCGGCCAACGCGACACTTGAAGATCTAGCCACGGCAAACATCATTCTGGAGAACGCGGAAGTGACCGCGACTCGCAGCGGCTCGACCGCAACATGTACGGTGAACATTCCCTATTCCTGGAAACTAGGAAGCGGTCCCACGGATAAGGTTACGCTGACTTATCAGATCGCTGCGCCGGTCGAAGCAACCAGCACTAGCGTTCTGCCGAGCCGGCTCAGTGAACAAACGGTAGGAGTGATCAGCGTTCCAGCCAACGGCGCGACTACCACCGAAACCATCACCGCAACAATCTGAAGTTAGAAGTTACGAGCGGGCGGATCTAAAAAGGTCCGCCCTTTTTGTGGACGACTCAATGAGGCGCAGAAGGAGCGTTCGCCTGCAGCTGCCGGGCCTGCTCGACAACACTGCGAACAGCGTTGATCACGAGTTCAGGCCGGTCGAACTGAATGTAGTGGGAACTGTTTTTCGCAATCGACTGGGTTCCTCGCGTGGACAGATGACCCAGTTCCTCTTGCATCTTTTCCCAAGCCTGGTTCGTGGACGTTGCCAGGTCGGCGGGAAACTCTGCGGACGGTTTGTCTGGATCGTGGGAGAGGACAACCAGCGGAATGTCACCAAGCGAGGTTACAGCCCCGGCCTCGGCTGCGCTCTGGGAGAACGTCTTCATCTCTGCTTTCTTTTCGCGTTCCGTGTGCCAGTTGCACTCTGCGGCTCGCACCGCTACATCGTCGTCGCATAGCCCCAGAAGCCGTGGAATCCCGAACGGAGTGGCATATTCAAGGAAGGTCGCTTCACGATTCCAGGTTCCTTCCATGCTCTTCAGTTCCGATGGAAGGCGATTTTTCTGGTCAGGATGGGAAGCGTCCACCAACACCATGCCCGCGACTTCGCCGCGGTACAGGCCCGCATAGACGCGTACGTCGTATCCACCCATCGAGTGGCCAACCAGAATGTAGGGTGGTGCAATGTGCGCAGATTGCAGCAACTCGTGCAATTCCTGTGCGATCACGCTGCTGGTGCGTGGTCGAGGGGACGAATCGCTGTAGCCGAGTCCTGCCCGGTCATAGGAGCACACATGCACGAACCTGGCGATTTCCGGCTGCACCTTTAGCCAAGAGAGATAGGTATCGCCAAGTCCGGAGTCAAGAATTACCGTCGGGCTTCCTTGTCCGGAGCAATCGATGTGCATCTTGCGGCCATCGACACTCACCAATTGGCCTTGCATGGGATTGAAACGGCGGTCGCGAGCTTCGGAGATGTTCTGATAGAGGAATCCGGCCCCAGCAAGCAGAAGCACAATGATGATGAAGCCGCGAAATATGCGTCGCGGCCAAGGCTGAGCCGGAGCGGAGGCGGATTCAGAATTTTTCATGAGCACGAACGAGTGCGCGGAACGGTCACCGCTCACTTTGCAGGCATTCTACATGACGGGCGGTACCGTGATGCCCATGACCGCTAGCGTTCGGATTAACTCCCGCCGAACCACAGCAACTGTGGCCAACAGGAACTGCTTCCGCTTTTCATCCGGCTCACTCAGGATGGGATATCGATGGTAGAAAGTGTTAAACAACTGCGCGAGCTGAAAAATGTGCTTGGCGAGATAGGCGGGCTCGGTTGTTGCGATGCACTGGCTGATGACGTAAGAGGTCTTGGAGGCGGTGAGCCAAAGTTTCCAGATCTCGTTTGCTCCCTCTGCCGTTAGGTATGTCGAGAGATCGTTTTGGGACAAGCTCGCCGCAGCGCTCTCCAGGAAGGCCTCGGCATCGACTCCGGCCTTGCGGAAGATACTGGTTGCACGCACAACGGCGTACTGCGCGTAAGGACCCGTCTCCCCTTCGAAACTCAGTGCATCCTTGAAATCGAAGGCAATCACCGACTGCTTGGTGTATTTCAACATGAAGTATCGCAAGGCGCCGATCGCAATTTGTGTGGCAATTCCGAGGCGTTCCAGTTCGGCTAACTGCGGATGGCGTGAGTCCACTTCTTTTTTGGCGGAAGCGATCAGTTGATCGAGCAAGTCGTCTGCTTTGACCCCGAACCCCTTACGTCCGCTGACCCCGATCCAGGAACGAGACTTTTCCTCTTCGGTCAAGTCGTAACCCAGTTCGGCGGCACAGCGCGGCGTGAGTACTACCATGCCGTAGGAAAAGTGGGTCAGGCGGCCTGCGGCCTCCCCATGCCCAAGATCTCGCAGCGCTTCGATGACCGTGTTCTGAGCCTCGGATTGGCGCGCATCGATGACGTTGTAATTTTCCGTGACATCGCCGAAGTGGGGATGTTCACTGCTCGCCTTAGGATCATCGGGCGTGGTCGAGATCCAGCACTCGTGCGCGTTCGGATAGCGATAGAACTGTCGGTAGCCGAAATCGCGACCGAGCAGTCCGAACTTCCACATGTGGTAGGCGATGTCTTTGCCGACATAGCCGACGGTGCCGTTGGAACGAACGATGACCTTCTGATCTTCCTCTTCGATCTCGTCTTCCTCTGGACTGCCTGTGTCTTCGGTGGTGAGATCCACCTCTGCTGTTCCCGCCCGGCGCATCACCCAGCAGCCCTTATTCTTGCCTGCGTCCTCAAAAGTCAGAACGCCACTCTCTTTCAGCTTGCTGAAGGCGGCATCCCAGAAATGAAGACGGAGAATCTCGCTCTCGCGCGGTAGAAAATCGTATTCGATGTCGAGGCGGTCCATAGTTTCGAGATGCCGTTTCAAGACAGCAATCGAGATCAATTCGGCGAGTTGGGCAGTCTCGTTGTTTCCCTGCTCGATGGCGTGAAGCGTGGCGTCGCGGGCGGCAAGGTTTTGTTTGTTCTCTTCGTACCAGCGCGAAGCCCTGGCGTAGACGTCCCAGCAGTAGTAGTCGAAGCGCGCTTGGTGTGTAAGAGCCTCAACTTCTGCGCGGGACTTTTTCTCCAGATGAGTAAAACCGACCACTACATCAGCCACCTGCACGCCGGTGTTGTCGATGTAATTCTGGATGTCGACTTCCCTTCCCGCATAACGCAGCAGGCGAACGAATGTATCCCCAAGAATCGCGTTCCGCAGGTGACCGATGTGCGCCGCCTTGTTTGGATTGATGCTGGAGTGCTCGACCAGAACCTTGCCGGAAGCGACATCAGCAGGCGGTTTCTTGTCGGCCGCGAGCGATTGAGCCATCCAGGCGCGGTCGACTTTCACGTTCAGATAGCCCGGAGGTGCGACCTGTATCTCGGCGATGCCCTCGATCGTCCCAATGTCGGCACGGATCGCCTCGGCAATCTTCAGTGGCGCGGAACGAAGCGGCTTGGCGAAGGGGAAGATCGGGACGGCGAAATCCCCAAGCTCGACTTTCGGAGGCTGCTCAATGACAACGGCTGGCAGTGAGACTCCGGGATGGCGTTTTTCGAGACACTCCAGCATGCGCTGGGCAAGACGATGTTCCAGATGACGATACAAGGAAGCCCTCTAAACTATTGAAGAAACAGTGATTTTAACAGAGTCAGCACGCGCTGCACGTTTGACGCGGTTAGTCGGCTTCCCTATGATGATTTTTGGTTTCCATCCATCACGGAGGCACTGAGGCACGGAGAAGACTCCTTTATTTTTTTCTCTGTGGCTCTGTGTCTCCGTGGTGGAAGGGGCTTTAACTCATGCGGATTGCCTACCTAGAGTGCTTTTCCGGTATCAGCGGCGACATGTTTCTGGGTGCGCTGGTGGATGCCGGGGTCTCGCCGCAGTTGCTGCAGGAGACGGTGGCGGCGCTCGGGGTAGGCGCGAAGCTGGAAGTCTCGCGAGTGATGCGCAGCGGGATCTCGGCCACGAAAGTTGACGTCTGGGTTGACGGTGAAAAGGATTTGCCCCGAGAGGAGTACTGGGCGAAACAGGAATCCACTCATTCGCATGCTCACCACGAGCATCACACACATGAACATGAGCAAGCCCATGGACACCACCATTCTCATGGCGAGGGTTCGCGGGCAGGAGTGCCCGCGCCACATAAGCATGAGCATTCGCACTCGCATCGCGGGCTCAATGAGATTCGGAAGATCATCTCTGCGGCAAAGATTTCAGATTCCGCGAAGAAGACCGCGATTTCCATTTTCGAAGGCTTGGGATCGGCCGAGGCGAAGATTCACGATGTTCCCGTCGAGAGCATCCATTTTCACGAAGTCGGGTCCGTCGACGCAATTGTCGATATTGTTTGCGCTGCGGTTGGGATCGAGGCTCTCGGGGTAGACGAGATTGTATGCTCCTCCCTCAACGTAGGCGGTGGAATGGTCAAGTGCGCGCATGGGACGTTTCCTGTGCCAGCGCCTGCCACCGTCGAATTGCTGAAGGATGCGCCTTTGTATTCGGCAAATGTGCAGGCAGAGCTGGTTACGCCAACCGGAGCCGCGATTGTGAAGACGTTGGCGAAGCGATTCGGCAACTTTCCAGAGATGAAGGTCGAGAAGTCATCATACGGAGCTGGATCGCGAGACTTTCCCGGACATCCGAATGTGTTGCGGATCGTGATCGGTGAAGCGGCAGCAAAGACGACAGGCAGGACCCAATCTGACACGATCAGCGTGTTGGAAGCCAATCTGGACGATCTCAACCCGCAGGTCTTCGGTTACGTGATGGATCGATTGCTTGAAGAAGGCGCGCTGGATGTCTTTGGTGTGCCGGTGCAGATGAAGAAGAACCGCCCGGGAACGCTGCTGACTGTGCTTTGCAAGCCGGAAGATGCCGACAAGTTGACGCAGTTAGTTTTCAGCGAAACGACGACTTTGGGAGTACGGCGCCGCGAGGAATCTCGTCAGACTCTTGCTCGGCGATGGGAGAGCGTCCGCACCGAATGGGGTGAGGTCCGCATCAAAATCGCAAGTATGAATGGAACGGTCACGAATTACGCGCCTGAGTATGAAGATTGCCGGCGCATTGCGGAAGAACAGCACGTACCTCTGAAGACCGTAATGCAAGTGGCGGCACACGAGTATGCTCTCAGTTCCAGAGAAAAGCATTAACCACTAAGGGCACGAAGGTACACGAAGATTCGGCTTTCCTTCGTGCAACTTCGTGTCCTTGGTGGTTCAACCATCTCTATGGCCAAGAAGTTTTACATTACGACTCCGATTTACTACGTGAATGCGCGTCCGCATATCGGGCATGCCTACACGACCATTGCCTGCGACACGATTGCACGGCGTCATCGCTTGCTGGGCGACGATACTTTTTTTCTGACAGGCACCGACGAGCACGGGCAGAAGATTGAGCGCGCGGCACAGGCAGCGGGAAAATCTCCGCAGCAATACGCCGACGAGATTTCAGGTGAGTTCCGCGCCTTGTGGAAGCGGATGGGAATCTCGAACGACGACTACATCCGCACGACCGAGGAGCGTCACAAGAAGCGCGTTCAGGAACTGTTCAAGCAGATCCGCGACAACGGATACATCTACAAGGGCACTTACACCGGGCAATATTGCGTCTCCGACGAACTCTATGTCGACGGCGCACAACCTGGGGATCCCTGTCCGACGTGCGGCCGCATCACGGAGACGGTTCACGAAGAAAACTATTTCTTCAAGCTGTCTGCGTTTCAGGACAAGCTGCTTGAGCTGTATGGGAACCCGGACTTTATCCGTCCGGAGACGCGGCGGAATGAGGTGATTTCGTTTGTGCGGTCAGGGCTGCGTGATCTGTCGATCAGCCGCTCGACGTTCTCGTGGGGCATTCCTGTGCCGGATGATCCGAAGCACGTGATTTACGTCTGGCTCGATGCGTTGGCGAACTACATCACTGCCATCGGCTACGGATCGAAGCATGCCGGTGCACAAGAGGCATTTAAGAAATATTGGCCGGCGGATGTGCACATGATCGGCAAAGAGATTGTGCGATTCCACTGCGTCTACTGGCCGGCATTCTTGCTTGCCGCAGGCCTGCCTCTGCCCAAGGCGATCGTGGCGCACGGATGGTTGCTGTTTGAAGAGAGCAAGATGTCGAAGTCACGCGGGAATATTGTCCGCACCGAGACGATTCTTGATGTGCTCGGAGCCGATGCCCTGCGCTATTTTCTGCTGCGAGAAGTCGTCTTCGGGCAGGACGGATCATTCTCGTTCGATGCGCTGGTGCAGCGGTACAACTCCGATCTGGCCAACGGGATTGGTAATTTGGCCAGCCGCACCTTAACCATGATTAACCGGTACTTCAAGGGAGAGGTACCGTATCCGTCGCACGCGGCAGCAAAGAGTCCCGCAGATGATGCTGTAGCTGAAACGGCTCGAAAAGCCATTCGCGAGTTCTCTGCTCTTTTCGATCAGTTCCAGTTTTCTCGCGCGCTCGAGACGGCATGGGGCCTGGTCGCAACAGTCGACAAATATATCGTTGAGAACGAGCCGTGGGCGCTAGGCGAGAAGCAGGACGATGCAAGCCGGGCACGCTTGGCAACTGTTTTGTATACCTCCGCGGAAGCGCTGCGGATTGCCACTGCACTGGCACATCCAGTCATTCCGGATGCGACTATGAAGATTTGGGAACAGATGGGACTGGGGAACATCCAGAAGATCGACTTGAATCAGCTCGCCTGGGGACAATTGCCGTGGGGCACAAAGCTGGGCAATGTGAGTCCGGTATTCCCGCGAGCCGACAAGAGTGCCGTAGAAAGGATGCAGCAGATGGAAGATCAGCAAAGACCGGCCGCTCCTGAAGCTCCGAGGGAGCAGGCGAAGGCGGAGGCATCCCCCGCTCAGATAGGGGCTCCGGCAGCTAGCGCAAGCAGCGACGGCAGCGGAAAGATCACCATTGATGATTTTGCGAAGGTCGAATTGCGTGTAGGCCAGGTCAAAGTCGCGGAACGTGTGCCCAAGTCTGACAAACTGCTGCGCTTGGAAATTGATATCGGGACTGAAGTTCGCCAGGTCCTCGCCGGAATTGCTGAAGCCTATGCGCCGGAAACCCTGGTCGGACGCAAGGTCGTGATTGTTGCAAACCTCGCGCCGCGGAAGATGCGTGGACTGGAGTCCAACGGGATGATCGTGGCTGCTTCGCTCGAGGGTGGCAAGCCAGTGCTGGCCAGCTTTCTGGAGGATGTGCCGGTAGGAGCACGCCTGAAATAAGGCGTCAGACCTCAGACCTTGGACCTCAGACCTCGGCTTCTTCGAGGTTGGCTGAAAGGGTCTCAAATCGGGTTCTGAGGTCCGAGGTCTAAGGTCCGAGGTCAGGTTTCCATGTTCGTCGACTCTCACGCACATCTCGATGGCAAGCAGTTCGAGTCCGATCGCGCGGAAGTCATCGCACGCGCTCGCGAAGCCGGAGTCACGACCATGGTCGCCATTGGGAACGGTGACGGGCCGCCAGATCTTGCTGCTGGAATCAAGCTCGCCGAACAGCACCCGTTCATGTACGCGACAATCGGCATCCATCCACACGAGGCAAGGTTAGCTTCCGACCATGCTTACTCCGAGATGGCGCGATTAGCGAAGCATCCCAAAGTCATTGCCTGGGGCGAAATTGGGCTCGACTACTATTACGACCATTCGCCACGCGACACGCAGCAACAGGTTTTCATTCGGCAGATGGAATTGGCAGGCGCTGCAAAGTTGCCGATCGTGATCCATTGCCGTCCTTCTGACAATAGCGACAACGCCTGGGAGGACTGCCTCCAGTTGATTCAGGAGCAGTGGGCCCCGAAGGGTTTGGGGGGCATACTTCACTGCTTTACTGGGATATGGCCTCAGGCGAAGCGAGCGCTCGATATGGGGTTCATGATTTCGTTCGCAGGGAATGTGACCTTTCCGAAAGCGCAACAGATCCGGGACGCGGCGCTGGAAATCCCGCTCGATCGCATGTTCATTGAGACAGATTCCCCCTACCTGGCTCCCATCCCCTACCGCGGCAAGCGGAACGAACCTGCGTTTGTGAAAGAGACTGCGCGCAAGATCGGCGAACTCCGCGGATTGTCGATGGAAGAGGTCGGTGAGCGGACTTCCCGCAATTTCTACAATTTTTTCAAAATCTCTGAAACCTCTGAAAGCAAAGTTCCCTCCCACTAGGACGGAAGTTCTGTTAGCCTCTGCTTACGCTTCCTTTGTTTCAGAAAGATTAGAAATATATGCCCGATAACAGTTTCGATGTGGTTAGCAAGGTCGACCTGCAGGAGGTGTCGAACGCTATCCAGCAGGCGCTCAAAGAGATACATACGCGCTTCGACCTGAAGGACTCTAAATCGAACATCGAACTGGAAAAAGATGCAATTGTCCTGCACTCGGCGGATGACTACAAATTGAAGGCAGTCAATGACATCCTGCAGCAAAAACTGGTGAAACGGGGAGTCTCGCTGAAAGCCCTAACCTATGGGCCGGTGGAGCCGGCGGCGGGTGGAACCGCAAAACGCCGCGCCACCATGCAGCAAGGGATTGCCATCGAGAAGGCTCGAGACATTGTGAAGCTTGTGAAGGACTCGAAGAAGAAAGCGCAAGCTTCCATCCAGGGAGACTTAGTTCGGATCAGCGGTAAGGATCGCGACACGTTACAGGAAGTGATCCAGTTGCTGAGAGGGCACGATTTCGGGATTGATTTGCAGTTTATAAACTACAGAACCAACTAAGAAATGCGACCTCAGACCTCGGACCTTAGACCGTTAACTGTCGGATTGGTACCCAACAGCAGGCGGTCTGAGGTCCAAAGTCTAAGGTCCAGGGTTTGGTTTTCTTGAGCGCTCCTGCCACGATCAACGGCAAAGAAGTATTCGACCTGCTGCGGGACGATCTCGTCGCATTGGAGGATGAGTTCGGCCGGGATACCGTCTCGGGCGTTGCTGCGATTACAGAAATTGGCGAGTATCTTCGAGCTGGTGGAGGAAAAAGACTCCGACCGGCTCTGCTGCTTCTTTCCGCGAAGCTAATGAACTATGAAGGCCGCGGCGCAGTTCGCTTGGGCGCCGTGGTCGAGATCATCCACACCGCTACGCTGGTTCATGACGACATCATCGATGAGGCCAAGACCCGGCGCGGCCGTCCTGCAGCCAACACGCAATGGGGGAATTCTAAATGCGTGCTGGCGGGTGACTGGCTGTACATGCAGGCCTTCAAGATTGCGGTGCAGGAGCGAAACTTTCGTATTCTCGACACCCTGATTGAACTTACGCAGCAGATGGTCGAAGGTGAACTGCTGCAGATGGAAAAGCTCGGCAAGTTGATTACGCTTGATGAGCATTTCGATCTGATCTATCGAAAGACCGCTTGCCTGTTCTCAGTCTGTATGCGGCTGGGAGCGATCCTTGGCGGTGCTACTCCTCAGCAGGAAGAGGCCCTTGGCAAATATGGTCACGATCTCGGCATGGCCTTCCAGATCGTTGATGACGTGTTGGACCTGACCGCTTCCGAAGCAGTGCTCGGCAAGCCCGTGGCCAGCGACTTGCGCGAGGGGAAAGTAACCATGGCAGTGATCCACGCTCTGGAGCGCTGCACCGCGGCGGAGCAGAAAAAAATCGAGAAGATTCTTGAGGATCGAGCCTTCAACGGTGTGACCCACGCTGATATCCTCGACATTCTCGAGCGTTACGGCTCGCTCGATGCAGCCTCCACGCGCGCCGCGCACTATGCCGAATCCGCTCGCAAGTCGATCTGCTTCTTCCCTGATTCAGAGATCAAACGTGCACTCTTGTGGGCGCCAGAGTTCGTAGTCGCCAGAGAAAAGTAACTTCCCCGAGACGCCGCGCTCGTTAGGCATAGAGCTTAGGCTAGGCGGCTTACCCGTGTGACTCGGGACACGGAAATCCAAACGAAAACCTCTTGATTGTCGTCACTTCGATCCGTGACGAGCGCCACAGAATTTCTTGTGGAACGGGCCCACAATGCGGCCAGTTGATCGGGGCCCGCCAGTCGGCAGGCTAACGAGACGCACTGGCATGCGGGTGGGGCACGGAAAAGAGTGACCTCACTTCTCCCCTTGGCACCTGAGGAAAGGCAGGTCGCCACGGGTCCTGACCGGGCGTAGAGCGGGCCATCAACGACGAGACGGCGGCTTCAGTCGAAGCTTGAGACGAAAGGCGCCTAGCTTTTTCGACGCGCCGGCCCTGACAGGGCCGGAAGGACTTCGAGTGCAAGCCGCTGTCTTGCTCACCCTGTCGAGGAAAGTCCTCCTGAGAGACTCGCTCCTCGCACAAACCGGGCGGCCTTCCATCGGAGCCGCCCGGTTTTATTTATACTGAACCCATCCCTGCTTGGGACGAATCCAAAGCCTGCCTGCATGCCAATGAATCACCTACTTCTGTTGATGGGCCGCCACGGTTATGCCTTGACGTTCGGCATTCTCCTGGCGGAAGCCGTCGGATTCCCCTTTCCGGCGTCGATCGCTTTAGTCGCCGCGGGGGCAGCCATCGCTTCCCACACGCTGTCCGGGAGTTGGATTCTGCTCTGGGCAATGGTCGCTTTGGTAGTGGGCGACACCTGGCAGTTCTGGCTGGGGCGTTACACAGGCTGGGGTTTACTTGCTTTTCTCTGCCGGGTGTCCATGAACCCCGAGACTTGCATTCTTCGATCGGCGGAATCGTTCTACAAGCGCGGCAAGGTCACCGTGGTGATCGCTAAGTTTGTTCCGGGCATAAACACGATGGCGGCACCGTTGGCGGGCAGCATGAAGATGCCATTTTGGACCTTTCTGCGTCTGGATGTCGCCGGATCGCTGCTCTACGCGCTGACTTACCTGGTGGTTGGCTACCTCTCCCGGGATTTTCTGGCTGCCACGCTCAAGAACTTTTATACAGCCAGTCGAGCTATGGAGTTGCTGCTCATCCTCGCTGTGATCGCTTATGCCGCCTATCGTGTGCTTCAGTTCCTGAAATACCGGACGTATGCCATCGTACCCCGCGTACAGGTGGAAGAGATTGCGGCGCGGCTTGCCGCCGGCGAAGGGGATCGTCTGCAGATCGTGGACGTGCGTAGCCATGGATACTATGACATGGGCGCCGAGCGCATTTACGGCTCGATCCGCATCGAGCCCAACAATCTCGAGGAAGAGATAAAGCACCTTCCCAAAGAGAAGGATATTTATCTCTACTGTACTTGAGCACGCGAAGCCACGAGCGCCCGGGTGGCGCACATACTGCGGGAAAAAGGATTCCATACGTACGTGATCGTCGGCGGACTGGCTGCCTGGCGCAAGGCCGGCGGACACTTAGAGTCTGTGCCGAAGGACGATCTGGTGAAGCTGCCGACATTTAGTTAAAGCAGTCGGACGGCTCAGGCTCCGAATTGCCGCAGGTGGTGGTCGAGGTGCTTGTACATCCCGCGGCTCCATTCGTAGGGGGTCAGTGATCCGAAAAAAGGATGCGGATACCGGGTGCACTTCCCTTCTCCACCGTCGTGGAACTGACGAACCTTCGCTTTGAGCTGCTCCTGCTCGCGGCGGAAATCCCGCTGATCTGCAACAATCAGTCCTTTGGCAGTGGGGTTACTTTTCGAGAACGGTTTTTCGTTGACGTAGACCGGCTTCACTAACGGACCGATAATCCTCCCAATGAAAATCCGCGGCAACTTCGCCGCTCCGGTCGCCATGTCCATCGCGGCCGAGCAGTGCGCCATCATCTGCGCCACATCCATTTTGCCCCACTGCCGCTGCATGGCAGGCTGGAGCTTATCGATGCGGGAGCAGACTTCATCCACAGCTTCTTGTTCGAAAAGATTTTTCATACTCGATACTCCGAAACCCTCGATCAAGCGACAAAATCATAGCACTCGAAAAAGAGATGCATCGTTGGCTCCTGAAGGTGCAATAAGGCGTTTCTGCCGGAGGATTTCTGATAACAAACAACTGTCAGGTATGGACCGTGAACGCTGAGCTGGCCTCGTAATACACTGCATTCATGCATCGGGAAATCGAAATCAAGTTTCGAGTCGGAAATCTGCGGGAACTTTCGCGCAAGCTTCGCGCAGCCGGTTTCCGGCTGAAAACTCCGCGGACGCACGAAATGAATACACTCTACGATTTGCCTGGCCAGGTACTTCGCAGTCGCAGGGAGTTGCTTCGACTCAGGAAATACGGAGAGTCCTGGAAGTTGACGCATAAGAGCGGAGGCAAGATCAGCCGCCATAGCAGCCGAACCGAATTAGAGACAGGTGTGAGCGAGGGTGAAAAAATAGACTTGATCCTCAGGGCACTGGGCTACTCGCCATCATTCCGCTACGAGAAATTTCGCGCCGAATGGACCGATGGCAAGGGTCAGGTGGTCGTTGATCACACGCCGATCGGCGATTTCTGCGAGATTGAGGGAAAATCGCGGTGGATTGATGCGACCGCCAAGAAGCTGGGCGTGAGCCACGAGAACTACATCACGAAGAACTACGCAACGCTGTTTGCAGATTGGAAAGAAGAGACCGGAAGCACAGCAGAAGAATTGACCTTCAAAGCTCTCAAGCACTGACCTTCGACAACGCTCAAGCGTGAGATCGGCCTCGCTCCCGCAAACGATTTGTCATCCTGAGTCCGGCGAAAGCCGGATGAGGGACCGTACGACGGAAGACACCGCGATACTGCTCGCGGGAACGAAACCGGCGCTCGCCGCGACTATGCTTCTTGTCCCTTAGTGCTGAAGGCTGTCGTACGACCTCCGAGCGATCGCGTGCTCGTCGTGAATCGAACAAAGTAGATCCCCCATTGATCCGATTATTCGTAATGTAACGCCACGATTGGATCAACCTTGGTTGCGCGGCGCGCCGGAATATAGCACGCCGCAAGCGCGACGAGCACCAGTAGGATCGTAACGCCAGCGAAGGTCAAAGGGTCGGTTGCGCCGACTCCATAGAGCAGATTGGCCATGAGCCTGGTTATTCCTAGAGCCGCAGCCAGACCGATGCCGACGCCGACAGCGGCAAGCGCTGCCCCGCGTTCGAGCACAAGACGAAGAATGTGCCATCTTTGCGCACCCAATGCCATGCGGATTCCGATCTCATGCGTACGCTGCCCAACCAGGTAAGAAACCACGCCGTAGATGCCAACGCTCGCCAGGAGTAAAGCTAGCGCAGCGAAGGCGCCAAGAAGGATCATCGAGAACCGCTGCGTCGCGAGCGATTTCGAGATAACTTCATCCAGCGGGCGAACATCGTAGATAAACTGTTCTTGATTCATTCCGCTAATCGCACTGCGAATCGATTCCAGTGTCGCGGGATGTGCCGCATCCGTTCGCAGCACAACATCGATGAAATCCGCTGACTGCCGTATCTCCTGGTCGGTCCTCTGCATGAGAGGGGCATAAAGTTGAGCATGCAGAGACTCTTTGTCATCCGAGTCTATGCCCCACTGCTTAACATGCCCAACCAAACCGACAATTTCCAAGGGACTGTCGATTCCCTTCATGTTGATGTGCTTACCAACCGGATCCTGTCCGGGAAAATACTTCTGAGCGAACGCTTCATCAACGGTAGCTACCAAAGAGGAATGCTCATTGTCGCCATTGGTCAAGAGGCGGCCACGCTTCAGCGGAATGTTCATCGCCTGGAAATAGCCGGGTTCGATCGTGTAGCGGAGTGTCCAATCCATATCTTTATCCCTGGCAGGCTTGGGTTGGCCCTCAATCCAAAAAAGCTCTTCGTCATCGCTCATCATGGGAATCGAGCCGTCAGATAAGGAAACCGACTGCACGCCGGGAACGGAAGCCAGCTTGTCGTGCAGTTGCCGGAAGGTGGATCGAAGCGCCTCGGCACTCAGAGTCCCTTTTGCGGACGGAAATGAAACGCTGAACGTGAGCACGTTATGCGGATCAAATCCCGGGTCTGCGGTCCACAAATGCACCAGGCTGCGAACCATCAAGCCGGCGCCAGTCAGCAGCACCAGGGCCATTGCCATTTCGACCACGACAAATACGCCCTGTACATTCTGATGGCTACTCATGGCCCGCCCGCCTTCCTTCAGCGTGTCCTGCACATTTGGCCGTGCCATTCTCAGCGCCGGGACCAGACCAAAAAGCACACCGGCGAGAACCGATACCAACACAGTGAACATCAGCACGTGACTGTCGAGCTTGATTCCTTCCGCGCGGGGCAATTGGGCGGGTAGCAGAGACAGCGCAGTTCTGGTTCCCCACGAAGCAAGCAGCAGACCCAGAGCCGCGCCACCAAGTGCGAGCAGTATGCTTTCGGTTAGAAGTTGACGGACGACGCGTCCTTGGCGTGCGCCGAGTGCAGCGCGAATGGCAAATTCGCGTCGCCGTGCGGTCGAACGCGCCAGCAGGAGATTGGCAACGTTTACACAGGCGATAAGGAGCACAAAGCACACCGCCGCGAGCAGCATCAGAAGAAACGGTTCGATATCCCCCACCATCTTCCGTTTCAATGCCACCACGGTGGCACCTTCGGCCGCATCAGCTTGGGGAAACGCTGCGGCCAGGTTGCGCGCAACTCTGTCCATATCGGCCCGTGCCTCGGCGAGCGTCACGCCGGGCCTCAGCCGGCCTATGGCTTTCATCCCAAGGGCATGGCTGCGATCCCGGAAATTAGCGTATCTCCACTGTCCGATCGGGACGTATAACTCGCCGTCATCCCGGAAGTTCGGAAGAGTTAAATGGAAGCTGGACGGAACGACGCCAACGATCGTGTACCCCTCACCATCCAGCACCAGCCGGTGACCCAACACGTCAGGCATAGATCCCAGTTTTCGTTTCCAGAACTTGTCACTTACAAGCACGACATGGCCCGCACCTAACTGATCCTCCTCCTCGGCAAACATCCGGCCCATCTGGAGCTTCACACCAAGGACAGAAAAGAAATCCGCGGACACCATCTTTCCATTGATCTGCTCGGGTTCTCCCGTTCCTGTCAAGCTGAAGCTGTCGGGACGATAGGCCGCGATGGACGTAAATGAATGGTTGTCACGCTTCCAGTCCAGAAAGTTGGGGTATGAAATGGAACCTTCCGTAAAATTCGGTTTGCTCTCGAACAGTACGACCAACTTGTCGGCGGCGGGAAATGGCAGCGCGTCAAGGAGCACACCATTCACGATCGAAAACACCGCGGTGTTGGCGCCGATACCGAGCGCCAGCGTCAGCAGTGCAACAACCGTGAAGGCCCGATTTTTCCGCAGCATGCGGATGGCATAACGAAGATCTTCGATCAGAGTCTGCATACGGATCGTGTGTCCTCAGAATTAAGCGCTCGCGTCTACGCTAGGAGCGAAGCAACTTCGCTTCCCTTACGTGTCGGCCAAGTGCTTGATTTTAGGGAGCAATCCATTTGGCGGCGCATCCAAGGTGTCCGCCAATGCGATGGGGTGTTCAGAATTGAACAGATTGTCGACGTCTATTGCAACCGATTAGAGACGGTGTGAGTGACGGGGAAAAGTTGGACTTGGCTAGGCCTCGCTCCCCAAATCGTTGTCATCCTGAGTCCGGCGAAAGCCGGATGAGGGACCTTACGAACCGAGAATCGCGTGATGCTGCTGCAGGGAACAAAACCAGCACTCGCCGCCGTGATGGTCCTTGTCCACAGCTGTTGTACCGGAAACTATCGTACGGTCCCTCCGACCGCTTGCGCGCTCGTCAGGATGACACGGATCTAAAGAAGCGCGGGCATGATCTTCAACAGTTAGGCGGTTTATGCGCCGTGGCACTTTTTGTATTTCTTCCCTGACCCGCAGGGGCAAGGATCGTTGCGGCCGACTTTCTCCTGGCTGCGGACGACCTGCTGGACTTGCTGTGTCTCGCCGCCACCAGCCATGCGAGCCTGTTCCAGTTCACGGCGCTTGCGGCGCATGAAAGCTTCTTCCAGTTCGTCAGCGGATGTGGAAACCATTCGCGGCGGCCGACGGCCATTGCCGTCTCCACCACGTTCCGCGGGGACTCCGGGTTCCGGTCCTTGGCCGGATGGAGCGCTCGGTGGCGCACCGCCTGCACTCGCATCAGGCGGGCGCTCCAGAATCTGCATCAGGTAGAGATAGCGGACCGTGTCTTCCTGGAAGCGCTGCATCATCGCTTCGAACATGTCGAAGGATTCTTTTTTGTACTCGACCAGCGGATCGTGCTGGCCGTAGCCGCGCAGGCCGATGCCCTCTTTCAGGTGGTCCATGCTCAGCAGGTGATCTTTCCATTGCTGGTCGATCACACTGAGCATGATCATGCGCTCGTGGTGACGCATGGCCGCGGGGCCAATGAGTTTCTCCTTGGCGTCATAACGTTCTTTCAGCTTGGAGAAGATGGCATCGCCGAGCTCGCCTCGGTTGAGCGACTCGGATTTCACGCCCTCGGCAAGGAAATCCACGCCGAAGCGGGTGAAGATGGCGTCTTTCAAACCTTTGATGTTCCAGTCGTCGGCGTGGGCTTTCTCCGGACAGAACTCTTCAAGTTGATCGGCGAGGATCGACGCAACATAGTCTTCCAGGATCAGATCTTTCTGATCTGTGCCTTCGAGGAGACGGCGGCGCAGGCCGTAAACAGCCTCACGCTGCTTGTTCATGACGTCGTCGTATTCGAGCAGGTGTTTGCGCGACTCGAAATGCTGCGCTTCGACCGTCTTCTGGGCGGTTTCGATCCGCCGCGTGATCATTTTCGACTCGATCGGCACGCCCTCTTCCATGCCGAGCCGCTGCAACAGCGTCGACACCCACTCCTTGGCGAAGATACGCATCAGGTCGTCTTCGAGCGCAAGGTAGAAGCGGGAAGAGCCGGGATCGCCCTGACGTCCGGCACGTCCACGAAGCTGGTTGTCGATTCGCCGGGACTCGTGGCGCTCCGTGCCCAGAATGTGCAGGCCACCAGCGGCGATCACGTCATCGTGTTCCTTGTCGGTCTGCTGCTTGTAGCGGTTCAGGGCTTCGGTCCATTTATCGGTCGGGACAACGAATTCATTTCCGTTGTAGTAAAAGACCGACGTCTCCCCGTCTTCCTGTGGCCCTTCGATTTTTCCCTGTGCCACACGCAGTTGCTGGGCAATTCCTTTCTTGACCATCTCCTGCTTGGCCATGAATTCGGGATTGCCGCCCAGCAGAATGTCGGTACCGCGACCGGCCATGTTCGTAGCGATCGTCACGGCACCCTTGCGTCCGGCCTGCGCAACGATTTCTGCTTCGCGCTCGTGGAACTTTGCATTAAGCACCACGTGCTTGAGGCCTTTCTTCTTTAGCAGATCTGACAGACGCTCTGATTTTTCGACCGAAGTGGTGCCTACCAGCACCGGCTGGCCCTTCTCCGCAAGTTTCTGGATTTCGTCTGCTGCCGCAAAGTATTTTTCCTTTTCCGTCCGAAAGACGACGTCGGGATTCTCGACGCGCAGCAGTTCCTTGTTCGTGGGAATCACCACGACTTCCAGCTTGTAGATCTTGTCGAACTCAGTGGCCTCCGTCTCAGCCGTTCCGGTCATGCCCGCGAGCTTTTTGAACATGCGGAAGTAGTTCTGGAAGGTAATGGTCGCCAGCGTCTGGTTTTCGCGCTCGATCTTGACGTTTTCCTTGGCTTCCACCGCCTGGTGCAAACCGTCGGACCAGCGACGTCCGGGCATCATGCGTCCGGTGAACTCGTCGACGATGATGACTTCGCCGTCTTTCACGACATACTCAACGTCTCGGCGGTACAGAGCATGCGCCTTGATCGCAGTCTCGACGTGATGCTTCCATCCCCAGTTCTCAGGATCGGCGATGTTCCCGATACCGAGCAGTTGCTCGACTTTCCCCCAGCCGTCGTCACTGACGGTAATATTGCGGTGCTTTTCATCGATAACGAAATCGCCAGTGAGAAACTTCCTTTGTGGATCGTCGCCCGATGAATTGAGTTCCAGGATCATCCCCTCTCTTCGATCCTGAGGAATCTTGTTCTCTTCGAGCAGTTCCCGCAATTCATCTCCCGATACCTCTTCGCCCTTGTCCAGCTTCGGAATGATGCGGTTCACTCGATAGTATTTATCGGTCGATTCTTCGCTGGCGCCGGAGATGATCAGCGGCGTACGGGCTTCGTCGATCAGGATGGAGTCGACTTCGTCGACGATGGCGTAGTTGTGTCCCCGCTGCACGCAATCCTTGATGTCGAACTTCATGTTGTCGCGCAGGTAGTCGAAGCCGAACTCGTTATTCGTCCCGTAGGTGACGTCGGCAGCATAAGCGGCGCGACGCTCCTCATCGTCGAGATCGTGCACGATGACGCCTACCGTCAGCCCCAAGAAGCGGTAGAGCTTGCCCATCCATTCGGAATCGCGTTTAGCGAGGTAGTCGTTGACGGTGACGACATGGACTCCCCGTCCGCTGAGCGCGTTCAGATAGACGGGGAGCGTTGCGACGAGCGTCTTGCCTTCGCCCGTCTTCATTTCGGAAATCTTGCCGCTGTGCAGCACCATGCCGCCGACTAGCTGCACGTCGAAATGCCGCATGTTGAGGACGCGCCGTCCGGCTTCGCGGACTACGGCAAAGGCCTCGACAAGGATTTCTTCCAAGGCCTCCTGCAGGGCGTCATACTGCTCTTTCTCAATCTGTTTGGCACGATCGAAGCCATTGTCGCCGTCCTCCGCGTCAGCTGCGGTATCCACGGGTGGCGGGCTTCCGTTACCACCACCCACTCGGCTCAGCCGCTCCTGGATGCGCTCCCGGAATTCGTCGGTCTTGGCGCGCAATTCTTCGTCACTGAGCTTCTGAATCTCTGGCTCCAGCGCGTTGATAGCATGGACGTTGGGCATCAACGACTTGACGACACGCTCGTTCTTTGTCCCGAAAACCTTGCCTAGCAGTGTGTTAATCAAACCGGAGTCCTTCGAAAGGGCAGAGTACGCCCAGATACACTCTTTAAAAGCCTAGCACATTAGGTGCCGCTCGAGGTCCCAGGTGTGCGGAAGACTGCATCTCAGTATAATGACCGCGAACATTTGGAGGCTCCCATGTCGCGTCGCCTCTTGCTCCTGCCCTTAGCCCTTCTGCTGCCGCTTACCACGAATGCTAAAGACAAGAAGAAGAATCAGATGCCCGAGCTTATTTTGCGGGCACAAACCGTGCGCGTGGTCATTGACCCCTATGTTGGAGAGCCCGTGGACCAACCTGCTGCCAACGCGATGGCACGAGATAACGTAGAAAAGGCTCTGACGGAGTGGGGCCGTTACAAGGTGGTAATGGATGGCGCGGAGTCGGACCTGGTGATTGCCATCCACACCGGAGATGACCGGATGGCACGCCCGACAATCAAGGGAGGGCCAATCGATCAGCGCGCCGGAGTCGGACAGAGTACGGACAGCAGCATTCGCATCGGCGGGCAGCGTGGGCAGTCTCCAATCAACGATCCCAGCATGGATCCGCAGTATCCACAGAACCAAGGTCCTCACGTCGGCAACGAAATTGGTCCCAAAACAGACTCCTTCATGGTGTATCAGGGACGCACTTGGGGTGGAGATTCGCTCGACTCACCGGCCTTATGGCGGTACGAAGCGAAAAATTGCCTCAATCCGACGCCGCAGCTGAAGGCCGTTGAGGAGTTCCGGAAGGCCATTGCGGATGCAGAGAAGCCAAAGGTTCCAAAGACCCCATAGAGGTTGACACAAACGTTACTATGGAGCCTGAAAGGCCACAGTGTGCTGAAGCACAAGGTCTATCGGGCAACTACAGTCGCCACGGCAACATCCAGTATGTTGATGATTTGGAGGGTTTCATGTTTACCCGCCTCTACGCGTTACTTGCCTGTGTTCTCGTCTTTGTTGCAGTAGCGGTAGGAAAAGATAAAAACAAAACCGATGTGCCGGACTCCATCCTGCAGGCTCAATCAGTTCGGGTCGTCGTGAGCTCTGATACGGGTCAACCTCTAAATCATCCCACGGCGAATCTGGCAGCGCGTGACGCGGTTGAAAATGCCATAGAGGCGTGGGGCCGATTCAAAATCGTCCATGAAGGCGAGTCCGATCTAGTGATTTCCGTTCGTACCAGCACCGGACAGCCAGTATCACCAACCATCGAAAGCGGAACAACGGACACCCGAGAAGGCGTGCAGTATGGGAAAGTAGGCGTGTGGGCTTCGCAAGGCAACGGTCCGGCTCTTAGCGATCCAATGGCGGGACCACAACATACCACGCCTCACGTTGGAAAAGAGATCGGTAGAGTGCAAGATGTTTTCGAAGTGTACAAAGGGGGTATCGCCTATGACCAAAAGATGTCTTCCGCACCCCTGTGGAAATATGCCGCGAAAGATGCGCTAAAAGCGCCCGATATGGTGGCCGTCCGGGAATTTCGTAAAGCCGTTGCTGTGGCCGAGAAGCAGCAACACAAACCCTGAGACGTGAGTCTTACCCTTCGCTTCACCGCAGAGCAAGATCCTGCAAGCTTGGGATAACTGCGTTTCGTCCGCTGTTCGTGTATATTCCCCACGTCCCATGCCCACTTTCTATGACCGCTTTGTGGAGTGTGCCAACCGCTGGCCTAGCAACATTTCCCTGGAAATCCAACGCCATGACCGGGTGGAAAGCTGCACCTACGCCGAACTTCACCGTTGGGCAGAGTCCGTCGGGCGTTGGATTACCGAGAATAAATTCCCGCGCGGGTCGCGGCTGGCCATTCTGGCTGACAACCATCCCAGATGGGTTGCCGCCTACTTAGGAATCATCGCATCGGGCGGCGTTGCGGTCCCGCTCGACACCGCCCTGCATTCTGACCAGATACTGAAACTGCTAAAAGACAGTGGCACTGCGGCCGTGTTCGTCGATGCGAAGCACGTCGCCGTGGCGAAGCCTGCAGCTGCGGAATTGAATGTCCGCCTGGTTTTGACCGATCCCGATCGCATGACCGGCGCGGCTAGGCAGGAGAAATTTGCAGCCAACCTCCCTGCCATCTTTGACGCCGGTCCGGGCAATTTCAACCCGATTCCATCTCCATCCAACACAGATGACCTCGCTTCCCTGCTCTACACCTCGGGAACTACTGCCGATCCCAAAGGCGTGATGCTCACCCACGGCAATCTCCTTGGCGAAGTAGATGCTGTGTTCAATTGGGTCGACCTCGGCCCCAGTGACGCGCTGCTGGGTGTCCTGCCGTTGTTTCACGTGCTGGCACTGATGGCCAACATGCTACTGCCGCTCATCAAGGGATCGCGAGTTCTCTACCTCGAGACCCTGAACACCACCGAACTGATGAAAGCGTTGCACGAACGCGGCATTACGGCCTTTGCCGTCGTGCCGCAGTTTTATTACCTGATTCACGAGCGCATTTTCTCCGAAATCAAAAAACGTGGACCATTCATACAGAAGCTTTTTGCCGCGATGATCGCCACCAACCACATTCTGCGCAAAATCGGAATCAATGCCGGCCCGATTCTGTTTCGCAAAGTCCACAATACGCTCGGGCCGAAGATGCGCTATTTCGCAACTGGCGGATCGCGCTTCGATCCGGCGATCCAGAAGGATTTCTACGATCTCGGCATCGACGTCATGCAGGCCTTGGGACTGACTGAGACTGCAGCCGCCATCTACGTCAACTCGCCCAACGATATCGTTTTTGGCTCGTGCGGTAAGGCGATGAAAGGTGTTGAGGGAAAAATCGTTGACCCTCAAGTCCAAGAGGATGGCCGTCCGGCGGTCGGCGAATTGGCTGTTCGCGGCCCGATGGTCATGAAAGGCTACTGGAATCGTCCCGATGCAACGGAGCAAGCTCTTCGCGATGGCTGGCTTTACACGGGTGATCTTGGATACTTCGACTCACACGGCAACCTATTCCTGACGGGACGCAAAAAAGAAGTTATTGTTCTCAGCAACGGCAAAAATGTCTACCCGGAAGAGATTGAAGCGCACTACCTCAAGTCACCATTCATCAAAGAAATCGCTGTCATGGGATTGGAAGGTAAAGCCGGCGAAGACCGCGACCGTTTACACGCAGTGATCGTCCCTAACTTCGACGAACTGCGAAAACGCAAAATCGTCAATGCCAAGGAAGCAATTCGCTTCGACGTCGAAGGACTATCTGCACAGATCGCTTCCACAAAACGTATCAGCAGCTATGAAATCTGGCAGGACGATCTACCACGCACGACCACGCGCAAGATCAAGCGCTTTGAGGTCGAAAAGCGGGTTCAGGCAAATCAGGGTAAGGAGTTCGATGACGGGGCCGAACTGCCGGCCGAAAAACCTCTCACGGCGGAAGAGACGGCATGGTTGGAGACGCCAGATGTACAAAGAGCACTCAAGATCATTCGGGAGTCCTCCAGTTCAGCTCCTGAAAATATGCGACCCACTCTCAACCTGGAACTTGATCTCGGGCTGGACTCGATGCAGCGCGTGGAAGTGCTGAGCCGATTGGAAGAGGAACTGGGCGGAAACATTGAAGAATCGCAACTCACCGACATTTACACTGTTCGCGATCTGGTGGACGCGGTGCTCCAAAGCGCTGCAACCGGCGCGACAGCACCTCGCGCAGCTTTCGCCGGTTGGAAATCAATTTTGGCCGAAGATCCGGACGACCCCGATGCGCTGGCTCTAGCGCATCCCAGCCATCTCAACGATACGTTCTGGTACTACGTTACGCGCTTATTCCAGATGGTCGCTCTCGATCGACTTGACCTGAAAGTCAGCGGCCTGGAGAAGCTACCGAAGAAGGGTCCATTCATTATTTCTTCAAACCACCAGAGCTACCTTGATCCACTTGTTTTGGCGAGCGTGCTGCCCGAAGATCTTTTCAGAAATCTGTTCGCGGTCGGCACGAGTGAGATTTTCGGCACAGGATTCATGCGCCGCCTGGCGCGATCCATCAAGGTCGTCGTCGTCGATCCGGACGCGAACCTGATTCCTGCGATGCGCGCAGGCGCATTCGGCCTGCGTCATGGTATTGCACTCATTCTCTACCCGGAGGGAGAACGGTCGATCGACGGGAAACCGAGAATCTTCAAGAAAGGTGCCGCGATTCTCTCCATCCATATGCAGGTTCCAATCGTGCCCGTCGCAATTGAAGGTTTCTACGAGGTATGGCCGCGGGACAAGGGTTTCCAGGGATTCAAGCCAGTCAAGATGGTCTTTGGAGATCCGATCCTTCCTCCGCCCGAATCTGAAGCGTCAGAAGAAGCTTATGCAAAGCTGACTGCAGACTTGAAGGCGAAGGTCGTCGAGATGTGGGAAGGCCTTCGGCAGGCGCAATGAACTTCACGCGCCAGCAGCATTGGAGGAATCTCCGAACGCTTTGCTGAATCCATCGACGACGAGCGAATCGTAGCGCGTGCCCGCGCGCTTGATAACTTCCTGAGCAGCTTGCGAGGGTGAAAGCTTCGTGCCTCTCTGGCCGCTGGTAAGTGCTTCATATTCCTCCGCAAGAACCAGCACCTGTACCTCAAGCTGAGCGTCTTCTGGCCGTGACCCTTCCTGCCGGAATTGGCGCTCTGTCAGGAAAATCGGAATCGCATTTGTCAGCGATCCGCCCATTGAGCTCGTCTTGGAACCGAGCTTGGTCTTGTGTCGCTTCCCCGGCCGAAGATCTTCTTGCGAGACTTGCGCCGCTTTCATCAAGACCTCGTTTGTGATGCCGAGGTCTTTCATATTGAAGAGCAGCGCCGCCGTGCGGATGTCTTCGATGCTCTTTCCGTCCAGGCCCACCGCCTCGGCAATCTTCGTAGCACACAACGAAGTCCGGTATCCGTGGGTCTCGCTGTACTTCTGATTGGCAAGAAAATTCTGTAGGATCACCAGCATCCCGTCATACCCATCTTCCATCTCCCGCAACGACTTCTGGTTGTGCTCGTAGAGCGTGCCTGTGGCATAGCCCGCGACCATGAGGATTCCTCCCCACACCGTCAGATCAAACCAGATTCCGAGAGGCATTTCGACCGGACGGCGGAACATCGACGGATTCAGGAACACGAGCAAGACGACCAGAACAATACTCGCAACGGCCGTGAGTGTGGCGTGACGCCGTCCGAAATGGTACGCGGAATAGAGGGTTGGAAGGAAGTAGAAGACCAGAGCCATACGCTGCGAAGCAACAAGGAAATTCAATATCGCAGCGATCACCACGAGAAACAGCAACAGCCAGAGTTCCGGATTAATCTTCCTCACAGTCCCTCCACGGGGGGTAGAGGTACCTTCCCGAGACTCCATTAATGCGAGTTCCAGGATCCCAAAGCTTGCCCGTCCCAATATTTTCAAGGAATGGAGCGACCGTCCCAAATTACTGAGGTAATTAAGGCAAGTTAACCCTTACTTTGCGCGAGGATGAGTCTGATCGTAGACCTGAAGTACATGCTTGGTGGAAAGTTGTGTGTAACGTTGGGTGGTAGCAAGGCGCTCATGGCCCAGCAATTCCTGTATGGCGCGCAGGTCTGCCCCTTCCTCCAGCATGTGCGTTCCAAACGCGTGCCGCAATGTATGGGGATGCACCTCTGGAGACAGGCCTTTGGCGACAGCGATCTTCTTGATAATTCGCCCTACGCTTCTTGTGGTCAGACGGCCACCACGCTGATTGATCAGCAAGGCGTTGGAATTCTTGTGTGCGTCTGAAAGGATCGCTTGCCGCGCAGGTAGATAGGCCGACAGGGCGACCTTTGCGGATTCGCCAAAGGGTACGTAGCGCTCCTTCTTCCCTTTGCCGCGGATCAGAATTGCCTCAACACTCAAACGAATATCGTCGACGTTAATCCCGGTTAACTCCGAGTTGCGGATTCCGCATCCGTATAACAATTCCAGCATGAGCCGGTCGCGCTCGGGGAATGCGGCAGTTTCCGGCATCTGGCCGTCGAGCACGGAATTCATTTCTTCAATCGTCGGCACGCGTGGCAATTTTTTGGGAAGTTTCGGCGTAGCCACCAATTTGGCCGGGTTCTGATCGACAACTCCCTCCTGCGCCAGCCAGCGATAAAGCGAGCGCACCGCAGCCAATGAGCGCGCGACCGAAGTCTTGCTCAGGCCTTTCTCGTACAGCTGTGACAGAAACCCGCGGATCGCAATGTGATCGATCTGCTGCCAGCCGCGAGAACCCGCGTAAGCAGAGAAACTAGCGAGATCGCCCGTGTAGGCTTTGATTGTGTGCGCCGATGCATTCCGTTCACACAGATGATGCAGGAAATCATCAACAGCTTTGCCCACGGCAGTCTTCGCTTTGCTCATCGCGCTCGCGCCCTCGGATGATGCTTCTGATATACGGTTCGCAGACGATCGAGCGCCAGGTGCGTATATACCTGCGTAGTCGAAATGTCAGCGTGACCAAGAATCGTCTGCACGGTACGCAGGTCGGCGCCATTTTCGACCATATGCGTAGCAGCTGAGTGCCGTAGCATATGCGGAGAGGCGTGGCGTCCAGACGCGGCGGACGCCTGGCCAACCATCTGCCAGATACGCTGCCGCGTCAGTTTCTTGCCTCCGCGGCCGACAAACAGCAACGGGGAATTTCGAGCTTGAACTACACTTGCCGCGTTCTTCCCGGCCTTCGGGGTTCGCATGGCCAGCAGTGACGGACGACCCGAGTTCAAATATTGCGACAGCGCATCCTGAGCGGGCCTGCCCAACGGCACAATTCTCTCTTTATCTCCTTTGCCGCGAACCAGCATGTATCCTGCTTCGAGTTTCAGATCCTCGACCGTAGCGCCGACTACTTCAGACACACGCAGCGCGCCTGCGTACAGCAATTCGAGAATGGCGCGATCTCGGGATGCCAATGCTTCCTTCTCTTTCCCGCTTTTCTGAGAATCAGAGAGAGACTTCATCGGCGCGGCTAGCGTCGTCGCAACTTCATCCTGCGCCAGCGATTTAGGCAGCACCTTCCACTGGCGAGGAGATTCGATGTTCAGCGTGGGGTCGCTCTCGATCCTCTTGTCGAGCAACAGATAACGGTACAGATGACGAAGTGCTGAAAGCTTCCGTCCGACGCTGCGTCCGTCAACGCGATTCGAGAAGAGTTGCTGCAGGAATTCGCGGACATCCGTACGACGCGAGTTCAACAACAGGCGTTTCCGCTTCTCCAGGAACTCCGCAAACTGACGGATGTCGGTTGTGTAGGCGTTGATCGAAAGTCGTGCCAAACCTTTCTCAATCCGGAGGTAATCCAGAAACCCGGCGAGCACACGCGCATTCGCTTCAGAGGACATGACAAAAATCAGTATGCCCGTTATCGGACATTCAACAAAGTGATGAGGATGATACCAAGATGGGATCAAGCACCCGCTTCTGATACCTCTTTCAAAAGGTCGACCGCATACAGCGCGCCCTCGGGCGTTTCCTCGTGTTTGAAATAGGCGAACACATCACGACCTTCGGAGATGTGCTGTGTGATTCGATCCACCATGACGCGACGCTCGTCGCCTGTGTACGTCGGTTTTCGAAAGCGGTAGTACGCAAACCGGCCGGTTACGATGTCTGGCGTGGTCCGGGTCTCGGTCTCTGCCACGCACAGAGCCATATTGCTCGCTCGAAGCAGGTTCCATGTCGCGTCGCTGAACCAGGACTCATTCCGGAACTCGAAGGCCGCCGGAACTGTGTGCGGAAGGATCGCCAGAAAATCTTTCAGCAAGGTTGCGTCAGCCTTCAGGTTTGGTGGAAGCTGAAATAGTACCGGGCCCAGCTTACCGGCCGCCGCTAGCGGTTCGATCGTCGCCAGAAAGCGCGCCACGAAGTCTTCGGTTCCTTTGAGACGCTTGATGTGCGTGATCACCTGATGCGCCTTCACTCCGAAGCGGAAGTGCGGCGGCGAGTCTTGTAGCCAATTCTGGATCGTGGTTTCTTTCACCAATTGCCGGAACGTGAAATTCACTTCTACGGTATTCAGCTTGGTCGTGTAGAAATTGAGGAATTTCTTCTGGACCAGCTTTTCGGGATAGAAAGCAGGCTTCCAGCTGGGATAGGCCCATCCTGAAGTGCCTGCGAAGACTTGCGCCATGATTGAGAGGTCTTCCTGCGCGGAATAATCGACCGGGATTATACCTTGCTGCTCCTCTTCTTGGACGTGCTCCGGGCGGTCGACTTCCTTCGCGAAGTTTCGTGACCATGATCTGTGTTGTCCGATTGTGCGGCGATTTCGATCGACGCTGCCCCATGCGCTGCTGGTACGGCCGCCTTCAAGTCCGGCAACTTCTGCTTCAATTCGAGCACCGGCTCGAACAGGTCTCCCATCTTGTCGAAACGCTTGATCACATCCTTCGACTCGAACACGAGCAATCCCGCGTCTTTCTTCCTCAGCGCCTTCTCCACTTCATCCCAAGACACGGGGGTTGAGACGGTCGGATACTCTCTCGCGCGCAACGAATACACTGCAATCGTGGTCTTGTGTTCGTCGTTCTGGCTCCAGTCGACAAACACCTTACCGGTGCGAAGATTCTTCTTCATGTCTGACACAACAAGATCCCGATGCTCCTGCTCCAGCAACTGCGCCAGCGCATGAGAGAAGAGCTTCGTCTTGTCAAAAGTCGTGGGTGTGTTCAGCGGAACGTAGAGCTGCATTCCCTTCGACCCGGAAGTCTTCGCGAAACTTTGCAGGCCCAGATGCTCGAAAATCTCTCGCAGCCACATCGCCACCTGGCAGCACTGCACAATGTTCGCTGGCGGCCCGGGATCAAGGTCGAACGCCATCACCGTCGGGCATTTGATATCCTTAGCGAGCGCTAGCGACGGGTGCAGTTCGAGCGCGGCAAGATTCGCCAGCCAGATCAACGTCGCCATGTCGTCGGCCAGGATGTAATGGACGGTTCGTCCACCGTGCCCGCTCCAAATGGGTGTGGTCTTCACCCAATCCGGCTTGTGCATGGGGGCATTCTTCTCGAAGAAGGGCTCGCCATCCACTCCGTCGGGATAGCGCTTGCGAGTGAGCGCCCGTCCTGTCAAATGCGGCAGGAGCGCGGGAGCAATCCGGGCGTAATAATCGATGACATCTTTCTTCGTGAATCCGGTCGCAGGGTACAGGACCTTCTCCAGATTCGACAGCTTCAGATGCCTGCCCTGGACTTCGATGGTCGAGTCAGTCACACGCGCTCCGCGATGTTATTGTGCATGGGAATTGCTCGGACGCAAATGCAGCCTTGATCTTATTCGTTATTCTGGCAGCGTGGGGGGAATCGCATGTTTGCCGGTTTGACAAGCTACCTTTCCGCCACGTACTTTCAAACTTCTGCTCCGCTGGCCCGTCCAAACATAGGACCTAGCAGCTTAACCTGCCCAGCCGATGGAGGTTCGATGAAACGCCGCATCCTGAAACTAGCAGTCCTGCTCTCGCTCCTGACGACAATCGCCCTGGCTCAGGACGTCGCGTCATTTGAGAAGCGCGTCACCGTCAAGAAGCTCGACAATGGTTTGACAATTATCATTTGCGAGCGCCCAGAGGCTCCGGTTTTCTCATTCTTTACCCTCGTCGATGCGGGTTCGGTGCAGGACCCGATGCGCGCGACTGGCCTCGCTCACATGTTCGAGCACATGGCGTTTAAGGGAACCAACACCATCGGCACTACGGACTTTGCCGCCGAAAAACCCGCGCTCGAAAAGGTCGAGGTCGCTTATGCCGCCTACATTGCTGAGCGCGACAAGAGAGTCGGCCAGGATCCCGAGAAATTGAAGCAACTGCAGAAGGACTGGCAAGACGCCATTGCGGCGGCCGATAAGTTCGTCGTCCCGAATCAATTCGGAAAGATCGTCGAGCAGAATGGCGGCGAAGACATGAATGCCTTCACGAACTACGACGAGACTGCGTATCACTATTCATTTCCGGTGAATCGCCTGGAGCTCTGGGCCTATCTGGAGTCCGACCGGTTCCTGCATCCGGTCATGCGTGAGTTCTACAAAGAACGCAACGTCGTCATCGAAGAGCGGCGTATGCGGACCGACAGCAACCCATTCGGCCGATTGCTCGAGCAGTTCACCTCAGCAGCTTTTACGGCTCACCCGTATCATCGTCCCACGATCGGTTGGATGGCGGACCTGAATCATTTCTCTGCGACCGATGCTCAGAACTTTTTTGACAAGTATTATGTTCCCTCGAACATGGTGGTCGCCATCTCAGGCGACATCAAAGCTTCCGAGGCAATGCCGATCCTGGAAAAGTACTTTAGCCAGCTCCCGACTCGGCCACATCCGAATTTGTCCACAACCACAGAACCTCCACAGAACTCCGAACGTCGCGTTGTGCTCAGGGAAGCTTCTCAGCCCATCTACCTCGAGGGATACCATCGGCCGGACTATATGTCGAAAGATGACGCCGTTTTCGATGCGATCAGCGATCTCATGTCGGAAGGTCGCACCTCGCGGCTCTATCGCGCTCTGGTTCGCGACAAGAAAATCGCCTCTTACTCGGAAGGCATCACGGGTTATCCGGGGGTGAAGTATCCCCATCTGTTCGCATTCCTTGCAGTTCCCCTGCCTGGACACAAGCCTGAAGAAATGGCCAACGCGATCCATGAGGAAATTGACCGCCTGAAGAAAGAAGACATTAGCGACGACGAATTGAAGATGATCAAGACGCGTGCCAAAGCCAACCTGATTCGCGGCCTCGCCGATAACGAAGGACTCGCGACCCAACTGGCGACATATCAGACGCGATACGGCGATTGGCGGGAACTGTTCCGCTCCGTGGACCGCATCGATCAGGTCAGCAAGGCTGACATCCGCCGGGTGGCCAATGAGGTCTTTACCGACACAAACCGCACTGTAGGAATTATCGAGAACGCAAAGGGGGCCGGAGGCCAGGGTGGTGAGCAAGGCGGGGGCTCAGCCGATCAAGGAGGTGCGCAATGAAACGGACCCTTTTCAGTCTCTTGCTCTGCTCACTAAGTGTCGGAGCGATTCCCTACTCTGCCGGACAAACCTCCCGTTGGCAACAAATACCGATTCCGCAGCTGCCTGCATTCAAGCCGCAGCAGCCGAAGCGGATTCAGCTCTCAAATGGGATGGTGATCTTTCTCCAGGAAGATCATGAGCTGCCGCTCATCGATGGGTCAGCGCGCATCCGCGGTGGGTCGGTGAGCGAACCCGCCAGCAAGGTCGGCCTCATCGACATCTATGGCGATGTTTGGCGTACCGGCGGCACAAAGACTCAGACTGGAGATCAACTCGACGACTTCCTCGAGGTACGCGCGGCGAAAGTCGAAACCGGCGGTGGTCCGGATTCCACCAGTATCGGCTTCAACTGTCTGAAGGGCGATCTCGATGACGTTTTCAAAGTCTTCGTCGATGTGTTGCGGAATCCCGAATTCCGCGCCGACAAACTCGATATCGCTCAGAAGGCAATGGAAGACTCCATTTCACGGCGGAACGATGAAGTCGATGCCATCGCCCACCGCGAAGCGATCAAACTCGCATATGGTCCGAACAATCCTTACGCCCGGATTGCCGAATACGCGACGGTTGCGGCCGTGACGCGGCAGGATTTGATCGACTGGCATGCGAAATACGTGCATCCCAACAACATCATTCTGGGAATCACCGGAGATTTTGATTCTGCGGCGATGGAAGCCCGTTTGCGCGCCGCATTTGAGTCGTGGCCGAAGGGTCCAACGCTGACCAAGCCGGATGTCAAGTTTGATCCAGCAAAGCCCGGCTACTATCTCATTCCGAAAGAAGACGTTAATCAGAGCAATATCCGCATGGTTGGCCTTGGCACCACTCGCACGAATCCCGACTACTATGCCATCAGCGTCTTCAACGAGGCGTTCGGCGGAGGCTTCTCGTCGCGACTGTTTAATGACATTCGAACGAAGCGTGGGTTGGCTTACGGTGTTGGTGGAGGCATCGGCACAAACTTCGGCCATCCGGGCGTGCTGCAAATTTCGATCGGTACCAAGAGCCAGAGCACGATCGAGTCGATTCAGGCCACGGACGAGAACATTAGCGGCCTAAGTACGCACCCAATCACAGATGACGAAGTTCAGCGGGCGAAGGATGCCATTCTCAACGCATTCATCTTCCGCCTCGACTCTCCAGACAAGATTCTTGCCGAGCGCATGACCTACGAGTTTTACGACTATCCCGCAGATTGGCTCGACAAATATCAGGCGGAAATCAAGAAGGTCACGGCAGCGGATGTCAACCGTGTAGCGGCGAAATATCTGCACAAAGATCAGCTGGCTGTCCTCGTTGTCGGCAATACCAAGGAGTTCGACAAACCATTGTCGTCACTGGGCCCCGTGAAAGAAATTGACATCACGATTCCGCCTCCTCCCGCGGAGAAGGCTGCCGATAGTGGCACAAAGCCACAAGCGAGCAATCCCGAAGGAAAAGCTCTGGTGCAGAAGGTTGCCGCCGCAATGGGTGGCCTGCCGAAGCTTCAATCGATCAAAACGCTGGCTGCAACTTTTGACGAGAGTGAACCGGGCGGCACTCCTTCTCCAATCAACATCACGATCGCTTTTCCCGATAGCATGCATGTCGAGTTGCAGACTCCTCAGGGCCAACTGATCATCGTGTCCACCCCGAGCGCCGGATTCATGAGCATGCCCGGCATGGGCAGTCGCAGCGTGCCTCCAGCGCAGAAGGACGACATGATGGCCCAACTTCACCACGATCTGATCTACGTTGCGCAGCACGCGAACGACCCTGCGGTTACCTTCACAGCCGCCGGCACCGAAAAGATCGGCGACGTAGAAGCCGAGATCGTGGATATCGGTGGCGCCATTCCTTGGCTCCGCTGGTATATCGATCCAAAGACGGGCTACATTCTGCGCGAGAAGTACAAAGGCGTCGGACAGACCGGTCCCTTCGATGGTGAAACGAATCTCTCCGATTGGCGTACGACCGACGGACTTTCTCAACCCTATATGCACAAGAACAAGCAGAACGGCCAGGAGACCAGCATCGTCGAGTATAAGAAATTCGAGATTAATCCCACGGTCGATCCTAAGCTCTTCGAAAGGCCGGCAGAAACTTCTTCAGGCAAGCCCAGTACGTCCCAGTGAATGGCCGGAGAAATTTAAGCTAGGGCAAGACTTTTCGTCCACAAAAGATTCTTTCGGGAACCCATGACTGCGTGCAGGTGTCTAAACCTGCAACTTGATCATCCGAAAGGAGTGCACGATGCCTTTGACTCGGGCTCGGAAGATCGCTCTCTTGTCGCCTCTGCTTCTCCTCCAAATTGGTTTGCCCTCTGCGTTGGCTAACCCCGACGATTCTTTCGCGAAGTTCGCAGGAACCTGGAAAGGAACCTGCCATGATGGCCGCACATTTGTCGTGCTGACTCTGCAAGTGAACCAGAACCAACTGGACGGCACAGTGAGTATCGGAAACATGCATGGCGACGATGAAGGTGCCTGCATGCTGGTCACGGCTCCTCCAGTACCGGAGCATGCACAGAAAATCAGTCATGCCGCCGTCGCAAACGGCGTCTTGTCTTTCAACGGATCGCAACGTCCGGATGGGTCATCCACCTTCTTCGAATTAAAGCAAACAGAAGAAGGCAAAGCAGACCTCAAACTCCTCAACACGCCAGTCGAGAAACATCCCTGGCTCTTGTTGAAGGCGCAATGAGCCGATTTGTGCACGCATGAGTTGGCCGAGGTATGCGGATTTAATACCATGACAAGATTTTCTCGCGTCATCAGCTAACTCGCCCTCTAAGGCGCATGCACTAAGGGCCTTTCCGTACGCCGATTTTACCGAGGCGTGTCGAAATTGCATCCCTCGATTGCATCTACAAGAAGCTCTGCATGCATTTTCCAAACCACTGATGGGGCGCGGGTTTCATAGGCTTCGTGTATTGGCCTCAGCCGTGCACTCCTCTAGAGAGTCCACTCGCAAACAGAAAGAACTTTTGTCTTTAGGAGGCTGTTACACGTATGCAAAGCACAGGACTGACAACTCGACATTGGCTGGCAACCCTGGCGCTCGGCACTCTAGTTTGGGTCGCGCCTGCGGGAGCGCAGACGCAGGGCACAATTCCACAAGACAGAGATTCCGATCTGACTCGGCAGCAACTCTCCGGCTTCGATCAGTTTCTCGACAATCACTCGGAGATCGCCACGCAACTCCGCAATAACCCAGCTTTGATCAACAACGAAGAATTTGTTGAGAATCATCCGGAGTTGCAGACCTATTTGCAGCAGCATCCTGAAGTGCGGGAGGAGCTATCACAGAATCCGAATGCCGTCATGCGACAGGAGCAGCGCTTCGATCGTCAGGAAGATCGGGACCACGACCGTGATCGCGACGTCACCCAACGTGAGTTGGCCAACATGGATGGTTTCATGGACTCGCATCCGGAAATCTCCGAGCAACTCCGCAAGAATCCGACGCTGGTCAACAATAAAGAGTTCGTAGAAGACCATCCTGCTCTAAAGCAGTTTCTCGCGCAGCACCCAGGTGTGAGTGAAGAGATCCGCGAGAATCCCAATGCTTTCATGTCGGCGGAACGCGGCTATGACCGACGCGAAGACATGCGAGTGCTGTCGAACATGGATCGCTTCATGGACAGTCATCCGGAAATCGCCGAGCAACTGCAAAAGAATCCGTCGCTCGTCAACAACAAGGAGTTCATCGAGGATCATCCTGCTTTGAAGCAGTTCCTGAAGGATCATCCGGAATTGCGCCAGCAGTACGAGGGAAACCCGAACGCCTTCATGCACCAGGAGGAGCGATTCGATCAGCGGGAAGACGCTCGGCAACGACCGGACTCGGATGTAACGCGGGGTGAACTGGCCAACATGGATCGCTTCCTCGACGGCCATCCCGAGATCTCGGAACAGCTCCGCAAGAACCCTTCTCTGATCAACAACAAGGAGTTCGTGGAGAACCATCCAGCATTACAGCAGTTCCTGGCAAGCCATCCGGGAGTGCGCGAAGAGTACAAGGAGAATCCAAGTGGCTTCATGAATCGCGAACAGGTCTATGATCGGCACGAGAACGCCGGTTTCGGCCACGATCATGACGTCACGCAGGGCGAACTCTCGAGCTTCCACGAGTTTCTGGAGGGGCACGGCAGCATTTCGAGTGAGCTCTCTAAGAATCCTTCGCTCGCGACAAATGAAGAGTACCTGGAGAATCATTCCGCGTTGCAGACTTACCTGAAAAGCAATCCCCAGGTGAGCGAGGAACTGAAAGAGAATCCGCAGGCGTTTGTTAAGTCCGCACAGTCGTTTGATACGACATCCAACTCAATGTCCTCTAAGGGCGGGATGAAACTTCCAACTTCTGAGCCCAAAAAGTAAGTAATCGCGATTGTGAGAAGGACGGTTCTCTGCCGACCGCCCTCCTCATATTCACAAGTGACCATGAATCACAAAACTCAGAAGGGACATCATGAAAAGTAAAGTGTTGTTAGTAGCGTTTTTCGCGCTGATATTTACACTTCCCGTCTTTGCCGGTAAGAAACACGGCCAGCGTGCCATGATCGAAAAGATGGAAGCTGTCCCCTGTGGCGCGAAGGAGCATGGCTTAACCGGGCTGGGAAGCGTCTGGGCCTCCGTTGGTGCGACTCACGTCAACACGGATGAAAAACTGTGTCCACAATATGAGCTGAAGACGGACGACATGGAATATCACGTCCGCCCACTGGATCACAAGCATCCCACACTCCTCCCGATTGGACAGGAGGGGGAGTTCAAGATATCGAAAGACGTTCTGGAGATGCGGGTTCCCGATGGAGATCACAAGATGCGACGTTATCAGGTGGTGGCAATGAAACCGATCGACCATTCCGATACCGGCGAAGTCGGGGCGAATCAGATGAGGTACGCGAAACCACAAACTGCCGTGACAAATAAGCCAGTCGCCGACCAAATTCCACCCAACAAGCCCTATTGAGAGAGCCCGGCTCTCCGCCGCGCTCCTCGCACGTCTAAAATGGACGCACCAACTTCTGTTGCAAGCTGGTCGATTTCCCGCGTTTCCACGCCGGAGGCGTCCGAATGAGATTGTGGACCCGCTTCAGCCTACTTCTGCCCTTGGCGGTTGCCGGCATTTCCCTCGCCCAAGTCACAACCTCGCAGTATGACAACTTTCGTACTGGTGCAACCTTAAACGAGAAGAACCTCACTCCGCAGAACGTTAACGCAGGACAGTTCGGCAAGCTCGGCGCCTTCAAGGTCGATGGACCGGTCTATGCACAACCGTTGTTTTTGCCTGGAGTGGAAGTGCCGGGAAAAGGCACGCACGACGTTATCTACGTCGCCACCGAACACGACAGCGTCTATGCGTTCGACGCCGATCGGCCCGGAGATCCCCCTCTGTGGCAAGTGAGCTTTCTCGACAAGAACCGTAATTTGACCGTTCCCTCGGAAGATGACGTGCAGTGCCCGTTTATCCGGCCAGAGGTCGGCATCACCTCGACGCCCGTAATAGATCTCAACTCAGGCACGTTGTACGTGCTTTCGCGAACCAAGATCAAACATCGTACTTCTGAGGATGAGTTTTTTCAGCACCTGCACGCGTTGGCAATCACTACCGGGGTGGAGAAATTCGGCGGTCCGAAATTGATCACAGCCTCGGTGCCTGGACAGGGCTCAGGGGCAGTCAATGGCAAGGTCGCCTTCGATCCTCTGAAAGAAAACGCGCGAGCCGCACTCACACTCGCCAATAACAACGTCTACATTCTGTGGGCTTCATCGTGCGACGTAGATCCCTATCACGGCTGGGTTATGGGCTACGACGCCCAAACCCTGGCTCAAAAGGCTGTGCTCAACGTCAATCCCAATGGCCGAGAGGCCGGCATCTGGCTCAGCGATACGGGACCTGCTGTTGATGCGGAGGGCAACCTCTACGTTCCGACTGGAAATGGCACCTTTGACGTGGACTCGGGCGGGCACGACTATGGTGATTCTGTTCTGAAGCTCGACGGCTCGTCTCTGGGGATTCGCGACTACTTCACTCCTCATGATCAGGACCGCATTAGCGAGGCCGATTCGGATGTCGGCTCCAGCGGCCCGTTGCTACTTCCCGATCAACCGGGCTCGCACAGGCACTTGCTGCTGCAACCCACAAAGGACTCCACCATCTACGTCATCGATCGCGACAACATGGGCAAGTTTCATCATGACAGCGACGCATTGCTCGAAATGATCAAGATGGCGGGCGGCGGCTATGGAGCCATGGCTTACTGGAATGGCCATGCCTATTTCTCCGCCAGTGACGACTACCTGCGCGATTACGTGATCAAGAGCGGCCAACTCGCGCCGAACGCTTCTTCCACCGTGAAATTCGCCAACCCAGGTGCGACCCCCTCCGTTTCTGCGGACGGGAAGAAGAACGCCATTGTCTGGGCAATCTCCACGAAGGCCTGGAACGGCCCTGACACCAAGAACGCTGTCCTCTACGCTTTCGATGCAACCAAGCTGGGGGAACCAATTTACAGCTCTGAACAGAATAGCCAGCGCGACCGCGCCGGATTCGCCACCCGCTTTGTGATTCCAGTAGTAATCAACGGACGCGTGTACTTCGGCACTCGAAACGAGGTCGAGGTCTATGGCTTGCTGAAATGAGATTCTGAAATCCGCGCGAGTGAATGACTCCACTCGCGCGGTCAGGAAGCTACTTCTTGCCAGATGCCGCCAGCTTGGCCTGCCTCGCTTTCATCTTCTGCATCACATCCGGGTGGCGGGCCCACTCGATGCCCTTCTCCGCTGGTGCCCCGTACAGTTCTGGATGGATGTAGTAGCCGCGCTCGCGCTCAGGTTTCTGCACTTCCACCGGAATACGATGCGCATTGGCCCACGCGTCCTGCCGAACGCCGGTTACCTGCCACGAGACTTTCATCCCAGACTTGCCGCCGGCGATCTTGAACTGGTTGTTCGACACTTCCTCAGCGATGTACACGGGAGCGAAGCCCCCAATGCTGGTGAGTTGGTAGCGGTAGTCCTTGTTGAGCACACCGAACCATTCGGGAAGCTCGACGGTCGCCTCCCCGTTGGCATCAAGCACAACGTTGCCGTTATAGATGTTCATCATGTCAGGCGACTCAACGAAGGAGTGGTAGAGGTACTTGTTCGCCGGGTCGAGCGGATGGTCGATTTTGAATGAACCACTGCTCTTACTGAGATTTCCACTAACTGTGACATCGCCGCTGAAGCTTCCGGCGAAACCATTGGCCAAAGGCCCGCTACCGGCCCATGCGTCCAACCCATCGCCACCAAATCCTACATTCGACGAGCCTCCTACGAGGAAGCCGCCCAGCCCAGCACTATTGAAGGCGATGTTGGTGATGTCATAGCCACCGGCCGCGTAGAGGGCATAAGACGCTCCGACTCCCGATCCCGTGTCGTTCGCTCCGAAGATTCCGCTGCCGAAGATCCGGCTGTCATTCGGAGGTTCAACTTCCAGCATCCAGGCTGGACTTTGAACACCGATGCCCACGAGACCAGTATTCGTAACGGACAACCGCGGGGTATATGCGGTGAAGAAATCGAGGCCGAACTGGTTGTTTGAGCCTGTTCGGTTGGAAATGATTACCTCACCACCACCGCCGAAATTCAACCCGGGTGAGTAGCCGCCACTGTTGATTGCGGCCGCGTCCACCTCAACCGTTCCAGAAGCCACATTGCCGGTAGGCACATTCCCAGCGGCGAGTTCAGCAGTAGCTGAGAGGTTGCCGACGACGGCCTGGCTCGCGGTGAAGGTATTGGCTGCGGCCAGCAGCGGAACCTTCGTCGAATCGATGCTGAGCGTGCCGCTGCCGGTGATCGGACCGCCGGTCAGGCCCGCGCCGCTGCCTACGCTCGTCACAGTTCCCGTGCCCGCCGCCGCGCAGTTCCAACTCGTGCCGTTGTATTGCAGGACCTGATTGGTGGAGCAAGGTTTCAATCCGATTGTATAGGTGCCGCCCAAGGTCATCGCACCAGGGGGCGTCAGTCCTCCAGCCGTGTTCGCGTTCAGCGTAATCTTGGAGTTCTGCAGCATCGCATTGGTCACTCCCGCCGCCTTCACGCTCAGGTTCAACGTGCCACTGGTGCCGCCCCCCTGCAATCCGCTGGTACCCGAGGTCGTTACACCTGTGATCGTCCCCGCGCCGGGGAACTTCTGGCCGCTGATGAACGTCACGGTACCGTTGCTGCTGATCTTGAAAGCAGTTCCGCTGACGGCCAGTGTGTTGTCTGTGCTCTTCGGAAACAGCGTCAGCGTATCGCGCACGTTGCCTTTGCCGTTCACATCGATCGTGGCTGTAGGCGAGGTCGTGCCAAATCCGATCTGCGAGCTCTTCTGGAACATCACTGAATCGACGATGTCACTGGCCGTATCCCATACAGGGACAAATCCGGCGACGCCTTTCCCCGTAACCGTGGGATTGGCAGGCGGAACAGATGTCTTGCCTGAAGTCGACAAGGCAGTCGTACCCGCGATAGTGCTGGTACCGGCGCCTAGCTTCGCGCTATTCGCCAGCACGAACGCCGACGGAGGCAGCCCGCCGATGGTCTCGGCATCCCCTGCTTTCATCGCGTAGGGCACGGAGACCAGCAGCACGCGCGGTTGCTCGTCCTGACCGGAAACCTGCACACCCAGCCAGCGGACTTCGCCGTTGGCGAATGAATCCGATAGCGATGCGTCGAGTTTAGTCGAGCCCAGCGTCACCGTGTACTTACCATTTTTGTCGGGAGTAATATTCTGCGTTTCGATCCAGACCGGTGATCCGCCCTGCTCTTCTTTGTAGAGCAGAAAGGTGACACCGGTAATTCCCGTTAGTGGTTTACCGTTGATGTCCTTCAGTACGCCGCTGTAATTGATGAGACCGGGTACGGCTGTGTTAGCGGTCGATGCGGTTGCCGGCGCGGCTGCTGTGTCCTGCGCGAAACCGGCGTCACTCATAGTGCACAACGCTGCGATGAGGCTCCAGAGGAGCCCCCACTTCTTAAGCCTCATAACTTTTCTCCTAAAAGTTCGTGCGCTCCGCTCCCCAGGCGAAGCCGTTGCGGTCAATTGCTTAGTTTTCTTTCTTGTGCCGATCGTTAGCCGGTCCGTCGATCGAAGTAGCAGGAGTTCCCTCGAAGCATTTCAGTCGGACGTGTAGCCTCCTGCCTGTGGCCAGACCAGCAGAAATTCGTTATCGGCAGAATAGTGATGATTCAGCGACAAACGTTACAGACGACTAAGTGCTGATGCCGGATAGTTTTGCGGATTGACGGACCGGCATGGATGACACGGCCCGGCGAAGCGCTCACCACGACCTGTGCAAATCGCGATCCAGCCGACCAGGCGATCACAAGTTCGTGTCCGATAAGAGGGCCCTAGACTCTTCATTGCGGAAGGTGAGACGGCCACAACGTGAGAACGCTCAGGGGTTGTCAAAATAGTACACAACCAGAAGAAAGGACTTGTGGCCGAGAGAACCCTTGATAGAATGGACATCGTTTTATCCATTATTTTCTTTTCCTAGTCCTTTCCGCCCTACTCCAGATCAAGAGAGATAGTGTGCTCGCAGCGGAGCAGGGTCCGGTCTTATTACCTCACGCCGGGAGAAATCGGGGGACGACAGGCTTGGAAGAGTCAACGATTCGCGTCCTGGTGGCTGAAGACTACGAGCCATGGCGTCGTTTCGTCCTTTCGACACTGCACAAAATTTCAGGACTTCAGGTCATCTGTGAGGTCAGCGACGGACTGGAAGCAGTCCAGAAGGCAACGGAACTGCGACCCGACTTGATCCTGTTGGACATCGGTCTTCTCACACTAAACGGGATCGAAGCGGCTCGACAGATCCGTGAACGAACTCCCAGCTCGAAGATTCTCTTCGTAACAGAAGATCGCTCTCAAGAAGCTTTGGAAGAAGCCTTGCGACTCGGGGCGAGCGGCTATGTGGTCAAATCGGATGCAGGTAGCGAACTGTTATCGGCAGTGAAAGCGGTGATCGAGGGTAAGCGGTTTACAAGCTCAAGTCTTGCCGTAGACGCCGTTGGCTGCAAAGACCAACAGACGGACGATAAACGTTCCCGCGAGCCTGTCGAACTGACCCGCGATCACCCCGGGATTGCCAGCCGCCACGGTGTGACCTTCTATTCCGACGATCAGCGTTTCTTGAATGAGCTTACGCAGTTCGTTGCCGTTGCTCTTAAGTCGGGGAGTTCGGCGGTGATTGCCGCAACTGAATCCCACCGGGAGGGCCTGCTTTCACGATTGCGCACACATAGTCTGGACATTGATGCTGCGATGGAACAACGTCGCTATATCGCGGTAGATGCCGCTCACACCCTTTCTACATTTATGGTCAATTCCATGCCCGATCGAGGTCTGTTCATGAAAACCTTTGGCAACCTCGTTCACTCAGCGGCAAAAGCATCAAAGTCTGGAACTTCGCACGTCTCTGTCTTCGGGGAATGCATGCATCTCATCTGCGCCGAGGGCAACGCCGAGGCCGCAATCCGGATGGAGGAATTCGGTAATGAGCTCACCAGAACCTACGATGCCGATGTCCTGTGCGGATATTTCTCCGGCCACCAACACCGAGGAATGGAAACCCAGATCTATCAGCGAATCTGCGCAGCACATTCATCCGTTCATTCCTGGTGAACCGACTCACGCCGCGGAAACGTCTGCCTCCCCATGTGTCGGCAGGGGTACACGCACTTCGACTCGCGTCCCCGCCATCGGTGCCGAATCAATTTCAATCGATCCTCCCACTGAACTGACTCGTTGACGCATGCTGGCAAGTCCCAATCCTGGCGCTGCCTGGTTCACCTTGAAGCCCACTCCATCGTCGATGACTCGAAGCAGGATTTGCCGATGGTCAGCCCCAAGCTCGACCTGCACCTTCTTGGCTTGGCTATGCGACATCACGTTGTGAAAAGCTTCCTGTACGACTCGATACAGGCACAGCGAGACTGACGATTCCAATTGGCGGGGCACATTTCCCATCGCCAGATTTATGGCAAAGTGGTTTCCGCGCCGCATTTCCTCACATAGCTTCTTGACCGCAGTCGCAAGGCCCACATATTCGAGTTGCCGCGGGTAAAGACCATGTGAGATGTCACGGGTAGTAGCGGAGATTGCAGAAAGCTGATCGTTCAAATCGCTCAGGCCGGGCTTTATAACCTCTGCCGACCGTTCGATGAGCCCATTCAGCTTTACGGTCATTAAGGCAAGCTCCTGTCCGAGATCGTCGTGCAGCTCGCGGGCAATCCTGTAACGCTCTTGCTCCTGCGCATCAATCAGGCTGCTGCTCATGTGGCGCAAAGACTTTTCCGTGCGGCGCGCGTCGGCCATCACAGCAGAGAGAAACAGCAGAGGCACAGAAACCATGCAAAAGAGAATCTGCAAAGACAGGATGTTCTGCGCCATGGATGCGTAAGGAAATGGTTCACGTACGTGCAGCGTGGACCAGATTGAAATCAGCGCGATACACAACACAGATAGACTCAACCCGCCGCACCCGAACCGAATCGCGGCCCACAACAGCAGCGGAAGGGGCGCATACAGCAGCGCCGGAGCCGATGCGGGCGAAATCGGCTGGGAGGTGAATACTAAGAAACTAACCGCCACAATTCCGATCGACAATATTCCCGCTTCCCAACACCTCGCGAGGGTAGCCTTTCGAATCCATGAAGGGCCATTGGAGATACCCAGAACGATCAGTGGGACGATCGTCAGTTCGGCCAAAGCATTCGTCCAAAATCGCTCGGTTTCCAGCGGCCAGTAGTTTCGGCCCCAGCCCGTTATCACCACAGCAGCAGCATCCAGGAAGGACGTGATCAAAGGGGCAAACAGCACTCCAAAAACGACAAAGAGGAACACTCCACGAACGCTCTCGAACACCCTGTTCTTAGGAGCGAGCTGCGTGATGCAAAGGGCACCGACGAGTGCCTCACTCGTATTGGTGATGAACCAACCGGCCGCCGTCGCGAGAGGTACTCCGGTTTGCAGCTGCGCGAACAGATGAGCCGGCAGCACCGCCAGAAGAAAAGTCCACCACAATCGCCGAGGGGCCAGCAGAAAGGCAGCGAGAAGAATCGCGTTGGGAGGCCAGAATGTTGAATTCGGCTGCCCAGGCGGTGTCAATGCAAAGCCAATTCGGGTTCCAGCGTAGTAGGCAATACCTACCATCACCGCACCACCCACAGTACGGAGCAATTGCGTTGTAGGAATAGAAAACTCGCGGCGTCCCGATGCGTCGTGCCAGGCGCTGGACTTTGAGAGTACAGAGACCAACGCATTGGTCACCATAGATCACCTCTCATCCACCAATTGACCCGAGCCGATTTGCAATGAGTCTCACCGAACCCATGTGGGTCGTCAAGCAAGAAGTCTATTTTGTTCCGAAATCAGAACAGGCCCACGGCTTGCCCTTTGATGCATCCACGACCGTAGGATGTAGTGCAGAACTATGGGGCCGACCAGTTCATTTCAGAAGCAATGCGCACGGTCCGGCTCAGTCCCCCGAATCTCAGTCATGGGAAAACGACCAAGCTTCTTATGCAATAATTGGTCAGCCAAAGTGCGAAAGTGGCGGAATTGGCAGACGCACCAGACTTAGGATCTGGCGGGTAAAACCGTGGGGGTTCGAGTCCCCCCTTTCGCACCAAGTATCAGTCAACACCTTTCCCAATAACACCCCTACCCTTACGTCCGTTTCGGCACTTGTGTCTCATGAAACGGGCTGCAACTCCGGAAACTTCCACTTGTCCGTCAAAATCTCAGCTCGCGGGCGGTAGAGCCGTACCGTCGCATTCCAACCGGTCGGAATCGGGAGGCAATTGGGAATCATGCCGTCGCACCCTCCAAACTGCACGGTAACGGACCCGTCGTCATTCTTCTTGGCAGTGATGTCGTTTGTCGAGTACGCGTTGTAGGGGTTCTTCTCGAAGTAGCCTTTCGCGTTGTACACGCTGACCGACCAGAAGCGCCATCCACCGGAACATCCTTGACCGTCAGTTTGTAGACCTGTTTGCCGTCATCGTTCGGCACATTCAGGTTGATGTATTTCGCGTCTTTCTCGGGATTGCCTCCCCAGCCTACGGCAGCCCCGATCAAGTGCATGATCGGATCGGTCTCATGTTTTGTCCCGAAAGCGTTCGAGAATCCAGTGATGGTTGACGCCAAGGCTGTGAGGGCTTCACGCATCTTGTCCTGACTGGCCTTATCCCACTTGGGAATCTCAAGTGTGCCCGGGCTTTTCTGGGTCACCTTGATTGCGTCCTGCAACTGGTGGACCTCGTCAAGATCGTGCTCTTTGTTGGGGTCGGCGAGGGTGCGTACAGCGGTTAGGACATAACGCGTGCCGACCTTGTCCTTGGTCAGCGTATAGGCTCCTTTGCCATAGACGACCATAGGCGTGTATTCGTCCTCATTGATGACCTGCATCGACATGAAGCGTTTGCCGGAGTCGGGAAGAGTGATCGTAACCGGTCCGGCATCGAGATCGAAGACCGCGGCGGAGTAGAGGGTGTCGCGGTTCATGCGGACTATATCCTGCTGGTCGATCGGCGTCGGAGTACGGTTATGGCTGAACTTCGCAAAGCCGTCGCGTTTCGCGATGTTGTTAAAGTAAAGATCAGACTCGGCGCGCGCGAAGTTTTCAGGCGTGACAGTAATGCAGTCAGTACACTTGGGCTCCGGCGCGGACGCGGCTTCCAGAACCGGAGCCGACGTGGAGGGGGACGGCGCGCTGCTACGTTGGCACCCTATGACAAACAAGGTTGATAGCATCGAGCAGAAAGCCGCACTCACCGTCAGCCTATTCACAGTCTTCGTCCTCCTGATGGCGTAGCCTACGCTGAAAAACGCAGCCCGAGAACTGTGATTTTTGCTAGCAGTCAGCCGGTTGAGGAACAATGAGGAACAGTAGCGATTACATTCGAACACTGAGGACAATCCGATGGATGATCGCGCATTACTGCGTGAGGCGCTGGCAGAGGCACGGCTCGGACTGAAAGAAGGTGGATTGCCGATCGGATCGGTGCTCGCCGATAAGAGCGGGCTGATTGTCGCGCGCGGGCATAATCTCCGGGTGCAGACGGGTGATCCGACCGCTCATGCCGAGACGGTCTGCATTCGCAACGCCGGACGTCGCCGCGACTGGCCACAATTGACGCTGGTCAGCACACTCAGCCCTTGCATCATGTGCACCGGAACCACGCTTCTCTATCGCATTCCGCGCGTGATCGTTGGGGAGAATCAAAACTTTCTGGGAGCGGAAGATCTTTTCCGTCAGCACGCCGTGACTCTGGTTGTGCTGGATGATCCGGAATGTATTCAGATGATGCGGAACTTTATTGAGGTGCGTCCGGACCTGTGGAATGAAGATATTGGCCGGTAGGACAGATCAAGTCTTAACGTGTGGCAGGCAAACGGCTTTCGGAGAGTGCCGTGATTTCGCTGGCAGGCAGAGTCGCGCGCAGATCGCACTTGCATAGTGGGCATCGTGTCGTCACCGAATAGACGATGTGGCCATATGCCACGCACTTCTTATTGGTGCACGTTCTCATCGCTGGTCCCCAATTCGCGGCGCCGCCTTTCAAGCAAACTAACACGCCCATGGGGATCGTCGCGTACGTCTTTTCGCGTAGTTTGAATTGATTTTTTTTCTAGTCAGAGCTCTCGAGATACCAGACCTTCGAACAATGCGAGGGCATAGGACGGGATCAAGATCTATGTTTGTGCGTGCGCGCGCGCACAGGACTCTTCGGGTCGATCAGTCTATGACGAGCGTCACGACTGTGCTCTGCAAAGGATCGGCCGCAGTTCCCGGAGACGTACCGGTCACAGTTATTTTGTAAGAGACAGGATTCTGCGTACCGCCACCTCCGCCACCACCGCCGGTGCTTACGCCGGCACACGCCAGCAGGGCGAGTAAACACAGCGTTGTTATAAAGAGAGACAGCGGTCTTAAGAAGACGGATGCCTTTCGCCTGCATGTAGCTCCCAGCACGACGGCGGGCAACAGTAGCCACATCGCGTAGAAGATTGGAAGTTTGTCGGAGCGCCGCCGCGAAGTAGTCGACGAAGCCGCCGTCGAGATCGTCATCACGACATCAACCGCTGAGTCTCCGGGGGTCTGTGGGTCCGAAGGACTGAACAGGCAATTCGCCCCTTGTGGAAGACCGGAACACGCGAGTTGCACAGCGCCACCAAACGAAGACCCCGATGGATTCGGCGCAACGGTCAGTTGATAGGCTCCAGTCGTCTGCCCGGCGGTAACCGTCTGGCTCGGAGTAGCCGAACTCACCGAGAAATCCTGTGCCACGGTCAGCGGAAGCTGCAGGAAATGGCTGGGCTGCCCCGATTCATCGGCTACCGTCAGATTGATGTTGTAAGAGTCTGGCATGGCATCGTTAGGAACGTTGAGACTCACAGTCAGGGACACCAGCACATTTGCGCTGATAGAAACGGGATTCGCGGGAGTAACGACACATTGCGACGCGGGAATGGCGCTGTGATCGCAACTCGCATTCAACGAGCCAGTGTAATTAGGGTTTATCGAGACCTTGGCTGTCCGCGTAACACTGTTATTAGTGGAGGCAATGAAGGCCTGCGAGACGGTGAGCTGAAAATCGGGCGAAGCCGAGGTTCCGCTGCCAGTCACAACCAGGGAGACAGGCGTTGAATGCGTAAGCGCCCCGGACGCCCCATTCACGGTTACGGTATATGTGCCTGCTGAGATTGTCTGCGCTGTTGCGATCGTCATGCCTACACTGGCGCCCGAACTTCCCGGTGTAACCGATGCCGATGGGTTAAAAAGACACTGTGCTCCCGAAGGCAGCCCTGAGCACGTCAGGTTCACCACGTTGCTGAAAGACTGTCCGACGGGTTGAACGGTCAGGTTGTAGGTCCCCGTCGTCTGTCCGGCGGTTACGGTTTGGCTTGTGGTCGAAGAATTAACCTGGAAATCCTGTACCGTCAGCGAGAACGTCAAACCGTGCGTGGGTATGCCATTCGTATCCTGCGAATTGAGGTTGATGTTGTAGTTTCCTGGTGAAGCATTGAGGGGAACGTAGATCGTCGCCGTCACCGGGACTGTTGCTCCCGCATTAATCAAGATCGGATTGACCGGGTTCAAAGTGCAAGTTGAACCTGGCAAAGAGCTGGCGTCACAGCTCGCATTAATTTGGCCGCTGTAATAGGTCGATGCTGTAATCGTAAGATTCTGAGTCGTCTGACCGCCTAACGGAGCCGTGAGTGACTTCTGGCCGGACAGTTGGTAATCCCCGACATTGAATGGAACCGCTACCGTGTGAGCGATGGACCCGGAAGTCCCTTGTACAACGAACTGATATCCATCACTCGCGCCGTGATTCGCACCCAGGTTTGCAGCGTTGACCGTCACGATTACCTGCGAAGGAATTGTCGTCACCGTGGTTGGATTTGTGGTGCAGCTGCTATTCGCCGGATTGCCGTTTGCGAGAAGCACCAAACAAGTTAAGGTAATGGCACCCTGAAATTGCCCATTCACGGACTGCACATTGACTGCGTTGCTGACGGTTGTGCTGCCACCGGCGTCAACAGTCGGTGGAGATGTGGGCCCGTTTAGTGAAAAGTCGGGTCCGTTGCCAACGATGTGTAGTACGACGCCAACTTGGTGAGTTACATGTTTGGAGTCAGAGCCCACGCCTTTAAGGTTGAAGTAGTAATCGCCCGCCGCCCCCCCAGCTGTGACGCTGAATGGAGTACTCCTTCCCGGAGTCAGTGTGGAAGGAGATGGCGTACACGTCGCTGGAGGAGCTGTTATCCCAAACGCGCAACTCAGCGCCACAGAGCTGGCGTATCCATTGAGTGCCGCGGCTGATCCGCTGAAAACCGCAGTCTGCCCGATCGAAATCGTCTGTGGCGAGTTCGAGATCGAGAGCTGGAAATCCGGCGTCGTAAGCAGATTGAATTGCCAGATGCCCCTGCCATACGTCGAGGCTCGGAGCAGTTGCTGTGTTCCAGACTGGAAGATGCTTAGCGACGTCACAGCAACGTTGGGAAGATATCCCGTCTGCCCGGAACTGGGGGCCGGCCCGAGTTCGCTCCAGTTCGGGCTGGATGTCGGACTCCCGAAGACGCCCACATCGGTCGCGACAAAGACCTGCGCCATTGCCGGGTAAACGACCACAGCATTCGCAGGCGAATCGGGAAGATTCCCGGTAAAGTCCGTCCAAGTTGTGCCGGCGTTTGTCGTCTTCCAGACATGACCGGTGCCGCCGGTGAACCCCATGACAGTGACATATGCTGTTTTTCCGCTCGCGTCAGTCGGATCAGCAGCTGCACCCGAAATCGGATACTGATTCGGGTTGATGCTGCCTTGTGGTCCGTTGTTCGTAACGTCGGTGAAGTAGGCCATCCCGCCTGAGGCATTGGTTGTGACCCAGACGTGCCCTCCGGATGGACTCGAAAGCGGTCCCTCGATCGGACCGAGGCCGCTGGTGGTCGCGTAGAGAATGGTCGACCCATTCGTGTCGGGCATGCCGATTGCTGCGATGGAACGCACCTGATTCACTTCGCTTCCTGAGCAACTGCCCGAGCCTAGCGTGTCGAAGTTTGGACTCAATGGTGCGAATGTGCCGCCAGTGCGCGGTCCACGCCAGATCCGGCACGTCCCTACCAGCATGGCCGCGTTCGACCCCGGATCCAGGATGTATGGGAAGTAGAATGCGCCGTCATCTCCACCCAAATCGTTGGAGGTCGCGACGAAGTTGAAGCCGCTATTGTTGCAGTTCACTCCTCCGGTACACAGCTGAATGCCGAGACCACCCGGAGGGATATCGGGATTTGTCGCGTAGAAGTTCGATGTTGTGAGCGGATCGAGTGCCGTGTACCCGCCGTCTCCGCCGAGAATGTTTCCCCAACTCGAACTGGTCGTCGCCTGATTCGTCGCCGGGGTGCCGTTGTCCTGCGTTCCGCCCAGCAGCGTATTCGGGTCGGTGGGATGCTGCGAGAAGCTGACGAATTGCGTCATCGATCCCAGGTGTTGGTTCAAGTCTTCAAACTCATTCGTCGCCGAGCATTGTCCCGAGTTGGGTCCGAAAGAAAAGCCGTTTAGCGAACGGTACAGGCCGCCGTCGTTCGCGAAAAACAGAAGCGCGTTGCCCGAATCAGTGCCGGATGTGGGAATCGTGTACGCCATGCCATGCTGATCCGGGTGAACATGCGCCGGCGCAGAAATCGGAATGCAGCCATAGACATGCGTCAGATTCATAAACGGGTAAGACGCGCAGGTTGGATTCAACGTGCTGATCGCACACTTATACAGATTGATCGACCCGGCATAGAGATCGGTCGCCCCGCCATTGGGAACTGCGAGCAATGCTAAATCGTAGGTCCCCTGTTCGACGCCGCAGCCCTCGATGTCACCGCAGTTCGTGATGCCGCTGTCAGAGATGGAAGCCCAGGATGCACCTCCATTTGTGCTTTGCCAAATACCGCCGTCAACCGGATCGCCGTACGCGTTGAGATAGACATACCAGACATACATTTCGTTCCGCGTGGGAACGACCGTGATCTCACCGCGATAGATAGGACAGGCATAGTTGTTCGCGGCAGATTGCGGCGGACAAGCGCTCGTGCTGAGTACCGCGCCTCCGGGCTGATTGGCAAGGCGCGTCCAGTTGACGCCGTCCGGCGAAGAATAGAGGCCGTGATAGCGAACAGCGGCGAAAAACACCCCGGCAGTAGCGTTGTAGACGACTGACGTCGCAGAAGTCGCATCGGTCGCGCCACCCGGATCGACCAGCGCGTTATAAGTCCACGTCTGGCCAGCGTTGAGAGATGTGTAGAGCCCAGGAGTAATCCCTGAGTTCCCGGCTCCAGCAATTACTCCTTCCGCCGACGTTGCCATCGCAGAGACGATGGTGTTGCTCTGGTTCGGCGAGGCACTGAATGCCATGCGTGTGCCGCCGAGCCCGCTAAATGAAAGCGCCCCGTTGTTCGCTGAATTGACGAGCGACCACGAACTCCCGCCATTGGTGGAGCGCAGGAGGCCCAATCCGAAATAGGAATCCGCCGAATTGTTAGCCTCGCCAGTGGCCGCAAGAATAACTGTGTTGGCAGGATTGTTGTTCCCCGGTTGAATGGCGATGGCGCCGATCGAGAGGGTAGCTTGATCGTCGCTGATCGGATTCCACACAACGCTGTTAGCGTTAGAAGCTGCAGCGTTCGTTGACTTCCAGATCCCAGCCTGCGCTCCTCCGACGAAAACCGTGTTGCCCGAAGCATCGGCGGGATCGACAACGACGGCCGTCGCCCGCCCTGCGACTTGATGGTAATCCTGCGTCCCGTTCCCGCTCGCATCCGAGGCAAGCGGCACGGGGCCGAGGGGAACCCACGAGCCAACAGAGAAGGAAAGCTGGCTCTCGGGCTGAACGAGGGGGTTGGCGCGCTGTGCACGCATCGCAACCTTGCTCCGGTAAGCTTTCCGGCGCAGTTCTGCGGATGGCAATCCGCGAACGATGCGCCCGCGATAGAACCACTCATTGCGCTCTTTGATGTGGTCTCGGTCGGAATCGGGAGTCGGCGTTTGAGGATCGGTCTGTTTGGCTCCCTGGCTTTCTGCGAACGGGGAAGAAAGAAGGGCGCAGGCAATCGCAACGCGTATGACCAAGCGGAACAACAGGGCGGGCTTCACTGCTTTGCTCACCTGTCAGTATCAGAAGGAGAGCTCATTGAATCAATGTAAAAGCGCCGCAAAATTTGAACCCTGGCCCACTTTGGGAAAACATAGCCGCGTTTGCATAGGTCTCCCGCAAAATCGTCTAAGATCGTCGTGACTCTATCTTCGGAGAAATGGATCGTGAAGAACTTTTGCTGCGCACTCCTGATACTTGGCCTTTTCCTTGTGCCAAATTCCAAAGCCCAATCCGGTAACGATCTGACCGTCGCAGCAGCCGCAGACCTCAGCTCCGCGCTCAAAGACATCGGCGATGGCTTCGAGAAAAATACGAGCACTCACCTGAAATTGTCGTTTGGCGCTTCAGGAGCTCTGACACAGCAAATCGAGAACGGCGCTCCGTTCGACGTCTTTTTCTCGGCCGACATGGATTATCCCCGCCAGCTCGTTCGCGACGGCCAGGCTGATGGCTCGACGCTGTATCAGTACGCGATCGGCAAGCTGGTGCTGTGGGTCCCAGCGGATTCTCCGCTGGACGTCGCACACAAGGGGATGGATGTCCTGCTTGATCCTTCCGTGAAAAAGATCTCGATCGCCAATCCGCAACACGCGCCTTACGGACGCGCTGCCGTCGAAGCCCTCAAACATGCCGGTCTCTACGACCGTCTCGCCGACAAGATCGTCATGGGCGAGAACGTCTCCCAGGCGGCGCAGTTTGCCGAGTCAGGCAATGCACAGGCCGGATTCGTCGCTCTCGCCCATGCGATCGCTCCCGCCATGCAGGGAAAAGGCAAGTACTGGGAAGTTCCCGCGGATTACTATGCACCACTCGCCCAGGGCGTCGTAGTGATCTCGCGCTCGCCGCACAAGAAGGAAACAGCGCAGTTTCTCGAATACATCAAAGCAAAACCGGCGAGAGAGATCTTTCAGAAATACGGATTTACGCTTCCATAAAGAGGCTCATAACGTGTGGGGGCCACGACTTTGTGCAGCTGCCGAAACAGTGTGTGGAGGCATCATCAAGCTGCCCAAATGTTGCTCGAAGCTGATACGCGGATTGACGGCAAAGCGATCGGGGTAGGACACCAGCGCAGCGAGAAAAGTTTGCATTTCGGCCCGAACGGTTTCGTTAGTCTGCACTTCGCTACTCCTGATTCGAGAAACCATAGACTTCATTTCCCGGCACACCCTCGCAGGCCGAAAGTTTTCAGACTCGAAACAACCCTCTACGCAGTTCACAATCCTGCGTGGTGTTAGAACCCCAACAGCAAACCAAAGTTCTGTTGAGGAAAATGTGTCGTGGGGACTAGATAAGACTAATGCGCAGATGCTCACAGGTAAATGGCACGTTGTGGCTAAGGAATACTACGGTGTTTCCTTTATTGCTTAGCGCCGCGAGGAGTGATTGACGTTTCGATCAACTCGACGGCAAGCCCGAGTTTTGCCAGATGAGCGGTAGCCAATCTCCGCGTCCGCGTGCCCGATGCCTTGGGATCAAGAAACACCAAAACTGAGGGCCCGGCTCCGCTCAGGGCCGCTCCCAGAATTCCTGCGTGGCCCTTCAACTCCTGCACCGCCGGAAGCAGCGGGCATAACGGAGCACGATACGGTTGATGAATGCGGTCTTCCAGTGCAGCGCTAAGGAAATCCGGTCGGCCTTGCGTGAAAGCCGCCAGCAGCAGCATGGAATTCTGAATATTGACCACGGCATCGGCGCGCGAATATTGCGTCGGCAGTACGCGCCGCGCTTCTTCCGTGGACAACGGCTGATCCGGAATGGCAAGCAGCAGCGGCCACTTCCCTTTCGGACGAATGCACGCAACCTGCGCCTCGGCTTCCCCTGACATCCGAGCCACAGTCAATCCGCCCATCCAGCAGGCAGACGCATTATCGGGATGATGCTCGCGCCGTGAAGCTTCTCCGACAATCTGGGCGTCGTTCCACCGGAGCTTGCCGAAGTGATTCGCGAGGGCAATCCCAGCAAGGCGCGCCGCAGCGGAAGACCCGCAGCCTTTGCCGATGGGGATTTCGTTCGCGATGCTCAGTTCCAGCGGAATGACTTCCTTGTTCGATGCCTGGAGCACTTCGCGATAGGTGTTGAGGATCAGGTGATTCTCGATGTTGCCGCAGATCGCTTCGTCGCGGCCCGTGGCGACGATCGAAAACTCGTCTGCGGGGTAAGCCGCAATCTTAATGTAGAAGTCCATCGCGAGTGCAGCCGCATCAAAAGCCGGTCCCAGATTGGCAGAAGTCGCGGGCAGCGACAGTACGAGCATCGATTTGGATCCGGATCTCGACCTCGATTTGGACGTCTTCGCCATGCTTCAGGAGTTTTCTGCGTGATCGAGCGTTCGCATCACGGCGTCGAGCGTGGCATCCAGAACAATCGGAGGATGCCGCAACGGCTCTAAAGACTTCGAAATCGAAGCATCGTCAGAGAACATCTCGCCACGATGGAATTCGATGGTGAAATCAGGATCTTTCAGCAGATTTCCCGTCAGCACCAGCACCACGGTCTCATCCAGTTTCACGAAACCTTGTTGGACCAACTTCTTCAATCCGGCAAGCGTTACGGCAGAGGCGGGCTCGCATCCGATCCCTTCCGCCCCGATCTCGGCCTTCGCTTGGGCGATCTCCAGTTCACTGACCTGCTCGCAAGCGCCTCCGGTTGCTTCGAGGACATGCGCTGCCTTTTTCCACGATGCCGGATTTCCAATACGAATCGCCGTCGCGCGAGTCTCGGCCGGAACACTGATCAGTCGCTTGCCTCCAGCTTCACGCAGCGTGCGCACCAGCGCGTTTGCGCCCTCGGCTTGAATCACCGATAACTTCGGCAATCGCGGTATTAGTCCAAGATCGAGCATCTCAAGTAGCGCTTTGCCAATTGCCGAACTGTTCCCCAGATTGCCTCCGGGAACAATAATGTGGTCGGGAGGATTCCAGTCGAACTGCTCGAGCAACTCAATCGCAAGCGTCTTCTGCCCTTCGAGCCGAAACGGATTGATTGAGTTCAGTTGGTAGACTGGCGCTTTCCGCACCAGTTCCTGTAAGAGCTTCAGGCATCCGTCGAAGTTAGTGCGAAGTTGGCAGGTGACGGCACCGTAGTCGAGCGCTTGCGAAAGCTTGCTCCACGAAATCTTCCCTTCCGGCACCAGTACCAGACTGCGCAAGCCTCCGCGAGCGGCATAGGCCGCCATCGATGCGGAAGTGTTGCCGGTCGAAGCGCACGCTACCCAACGAAATCCGGCGCGCTTGGCAAATGTTGCCGCCACAGTCATCCCGGTATCTTTGAAGGACCCGGTGGGATTCATCCCCTGATGCTTGGCGAAAAGTCGCGGCACTCCTGTGATGCGCGAGCATTGTGGCAGTTCGTACACCGGAGTGTTGCCCTCGCGAAGGGTGACCGCTTCCTCGGGCCTCCCTAGCATGGGAAGAACATCCCGGAAGCGCCAAACGCCGCTGAGATCGATCGGGCTGAATGAAACTTTTCGATCCTGCCAGATGAACCTCACTTGCGACGGATCGGCTCTGCCCTCTTTCCAGTACGGATAGATGATCTCCAGCAAATCGCCGCAACTACCGCAGCGGAAATCCTGCTCGGCGGAATCACTCACGTTCCCGCAAGCGATGCAGCGGAACTGGTACTGACTCTGGCGCACACTGGGACCGGAAGTTGACGTGGAAGACATGTGCTCGATCTACTTCTCACCCTTCCGCAGGTATTGGTCCGTTTTGTTGATCCAGTCGGCGCGCGGCGGCGTAAAGACGTCGAGATCGACGGTGTACTCGAGCGCCTCGGCCTTGTGCGGCATGTTGGACGGAATGCAGAGCACCTCGCCGGCATGGACCACGATTTCTTTACCATCAATCCAGAACTTGAGCGCGCCTTCCACAATGTAAGTCAGTTGTTCGTTGGGATGGCTGTGTTCGGGGACAATGCATCCTTTGTCCAGCAGCACGCGCGCCAGCATGATTTCCTGGCCGACGACAAATTGCCGCTTCAGCAGCGGATTCAGGTCCTCCAGTGGGATCGTGTGCCACGGAATGTATTGCAGCGCGACAGGAGTCGTAGCGGGTTTGCTAACGGCCCGTTTAGCGCGAGCGCGAGGCTTCGCTTTTGGCCGCGGCTTTGACTTTAATTTGGACTTGGCTTTCGACTTTGGCATAAGTTCCTTTTGGCGTTTTCCACGTGATCCTGGGTATAGCGAGTGAAACAATTCGACATGCACAAGTCGCCGGTTTCCCCTGTGCCCCTCTGTGCCCTCTGTGGTTAGAGCCTTTCACCTCGCCGCCGGACACCACGCATCACGCTAGGACGTTCCTTCCACGATCCGGATGTCCCGTTCGGCCGCATTCCCGAGAACTTTCAGTGCAGCCTTGTATCCGGCACTTTCGAATGTGGCCAGCGCGCTCTGCACGCTATCGAACTCAATCACGACGGTTCGATCATTCAGTCCGGCTTCATACGTCTTCGTCGGCATGCCGCGCACGAGTAAGCGGCCTCCTCCGGCCTGAATCGCGGGACCGGCCAATTTGCCATACTCTGCCAGCGCTGCCGGATTCGAAACCGATCGATAGAACGTGATCCAGTATCCCTTGGCCATCTCTAACTCCAATCAGTGCACTCTACCTTGATACAGCTTCACAGCCGTGTCATGCAGATAAGCGTGAGCCAGTTCGAGCGCGCGAGCTTCGGTAATCTCACCTTCCGAAACCATCTCGGCGAGCGCCGCGGCCAGTGCAACTCGCGACGAATACGCCCCAAGCCAGTAGCTTTCTTCCGCGCCCAACACCTGATTGTACGGGAAGCAATCCGTGCCAAAAGTGATTTTGTCCGGGAAGGTTTCCAGCCACATCTTTAATGTGTCCTTGAACGCCGAGGGGTACTGCGCCAGCTCACCAAACGATGAGTCGAGATAGACGTTCTTCATCGCCGCCAGCCATATTGCCTCGCGTTCCAGCGGATATCCTCCGTGAATCATCACGAACGTGGTCGAAGCATAGCGCGGATCGCGCAGCACACTTTCCAGATTCATGATGTTACTTTGCGACAAGTTGAAGTAGTCGCCAATGCCGACCGCAGTGTGAATGTGTACGGGGAGATGCAGCCGGCCGCCTTCCTGAACCAGGTAGCGAAAGATGAAGTCCTGAAACGTGCGGTACTCCTTCTCTGTGGGAATGCCGCCGCTCACGTAACGCTGATAAATGTCCTCGGCCTGGGCGGAACTGGGATCGCTGAAGGTAGTCGGACGGAAATAGGCCACTTCAAATTTCATGGCGATGCCACCACGCTTCGAATTGTCCTCCAGCACGCGGCTGATGAAATTGAGGTAGTCCGCAAATGATCCTGGGAGTTTATTGACGTTCACCTGCTGCATCCAGCGATGCAGCATCTTTTCCTGCAGTGGAATGTAGACACCTTCGTCGGCGTTGCGTGCCGTTTCACGTTGATTGTTGAACGGCCACATAAACGAGTCGGCGAAGAAGACCCAAGGAAAGCGCTTGGCGTCAAGATAGTCGGGCATCATGGCGCGATTGGCCACCGAGCTCTCGATATTGATCTTATCGAGAATCGAATCGAAGTAGGCCGTGCCCGTGAGCTGCTTCTTCAGTTCG
>Ga0070734_10000618_pt1 | contig 67967 bp, 51 predicted proteins | sample Coa_R1_8_FD_66444 | JGI IMG/M metagenome (GOLD analysis project Ga0070734, IMG submission 66444) | Surface soil microbial communities from Centralia Pennsylvania, which are recovering from an underground coalmine fire - Coalmine... | ecosystem: Environmental > Terrestrial > Soil > Unclassified ...
CCGAGGGCTTGTTTTCAATTAACTTATTTATTTATTTTATGTAGTTTAGTGGTGCCCGGAGGGGGACTTGAACCCCCACGACCGGTTAAGGTCTGCGGATTTTAAGTCCGCTGTGTCTGCCGATTTCACCATCCGGGCATGCGAGAGGCAAGAGAACTCGCTACCTCATCTTATTGCATGCCACGCCTCTTCTCCCAAAGGAACCTTCTCCGTTCACGCTACGTATAGAAACATACTGCTCCTGATCAGCGGTCATGACTTTATGCCTATACGGGAAATCTTGAAACAGACTCTAGCAGCGCTTTGGGAGTCGAAGCTTCGCAGCTTTCTGACGATGTTCGGCATTGTCTGGGGCATTACGTCGGTAATCCTGCTGGTAGGGCTGGGTATCGGATTCAGCGTTGACCAAAAGGAGCACCTGAAGACCATCGGCACAGATATCGCCATTATCTTCGGAGGAAAAACCGGTGCACAGGCCGGCGGTTATGCTGCCGGTCGCGATATTCGCCTGACGATCGGTGACGCCATTGCGATCCAGCAGCAGGCTAATCTGGTAAAGACGGTGAGCCCGGAGCTGCGCCGAAGCGTATCCGAAGTCAGCCAGTGGAACGCCGCCAGTCGCCCGGTGCGCGGTGTGTGGCCAGAGTATCAGCGGTTTCGCTCGCTGACGGTGGAACAGGGACGCCTGATGAACGAGCAGGACGAGGCCAACGGCGAGCGCGTGATCCTGCTCGGTGCCGAGGCCAACCGCCAGCTCTTTCCAGGCAAACCGGTCATCGGGCAACCCCTGATGGTCAACGGCTACCAGTACACAGTCATTGGAGTGCTCGCCAAGAAGAAGCAAAACGGCAGCTACGGCAGCGGCCCGGACAACACACAGCTTTTTACGACGTATTCTGCGATGGCACGTGACTTCCCTCCCCCTGAGCAGCCGGGAATCATTCGTGGCTTCGTGAACAATATCGTTGTTGAGCCGGTTTCACCAGAGCTGCATGAAAAGGCTCTGGACCAAGTCAAGCGAATCATCGCCGAGCGCCACCACTACAGCGCCGACGACAAGGAAGCCCTCTGGATATGGGACACCCTTGATGGAGCCAAGTTCACTGAACGTATCTTCGGCGTCATGACGATGTTCTTTGGGGCGGTTGCCCTGCTTACCCTGGCATTGGGCGGCATCGGCGTAATGAACATCATGCTGGTCGCTGTGACAGAACGGACGCGAGAGATCGGCGTGCGCAAGGCCCTCGGCGCGACAGCCGTGGACATTCGGCGGCAGTTCCTGGTCGAGTCGGGGATTATAACCATCGTCAGTGGGATCGGTGGCCTGATCCTTGGAGTTGGCACCTGCCTGCTGATGCGACTTATTCCGCTCCCCGACTTCGTTCCTCATCCTGTGATCTCGCCCGTCGCGATCATCGCGTCTCTGGCCACCCTTACCGTCATCACACTCTTCGCTGGAACCTATCCCGCGCTACGAGCTGCCAACCTCAGCCCCATGGAATGCCTGCGAACGGAATAGACCATGAACCTACTTGAAATAGTTCGCCAAAGCATCGACTCTTTGCTGAGAAACCGCCTGCGCTCCGGCCTGACGATGCTTGGAATCGTATGGGGGCTGGTAACGGTGGTGTTGCTCCTCAGCTATGGACGTAGCGTCGGGGTCGAAGTGCTGAATGGTTTCATGGGGCTCGGCAACAACGTCATCATGATGTGGGGCGGCCAGACCAGCATGCAGGCAGGCGGTGAGCGCTCGGGCAAAAAGATCAAATTCCTGGATGGTGATACCGAGGCGGTTCGCGACGCAGTTCCCTTCCTCACAGCGGTGAGCGCTGAAAGCGACGACGGCTTCAGCTTTAAGTATGGCTCCAAAGTGGTCAACATCTCGACCAAAGCAGTGGAGTTCCCGTACGGCGGAATGCGCAAATTGAACATCGACGAAGGACGCTACTTTGAGCCGGCAGACTTTACAGAACACCGACAGGTCGTCATCTTCGGCCCGCACGCGGCGCAAAAGCTCTTCAACGGCTATCCGCCAGTGGGTGAATCCGTCCAGATCGAGGGGCATGTATTCCAGGTAATCGGCGTCCTCCAAACGAAGATCCAGGACTCGTCCAATAATGGTCCCGACAACGAAAACGCCTTCGTGCCGTTCGGCACCATGAGAATCCTGCGCGACGAGCGCGACCCCGGAAGCATCGTCTTCCAGCCCAGTTCCCCCGACCTGCACATTAAAGCGCTGCAGGCAGTACGAGCTGTTCTAGCCAGCCGCCATCACTTTGACCCAAAGGATGACAAGGCGACTCCGACCTGGGACACCGTCGAAGATTCGCAGGAGATCATGCAGTTCGGTATCGCCCTGCAGACGCTCCTCGGCATCATCGGCGCGATGACGCTGGGTGTAGGGGGCGTGGGCGTGATGAACATCATGCTGGTGTCCGTCACGGAGCGGACGCGTGAGATCGGCCTATTGAAGGCGCTTGGTGCCCGGCGGCGTGACATCCTTACCCAGTTCCTGCTCGAAAGCCTGACCCTGACCTTCATCGCGGGCATCGTCGGAATGATCGTAGCGGTAGTCGTCGCCTACCTGGTGCCACCGATGCCGCTCTATTCCGACATCTACAAGACGGCGAACAATGAGGGCGATATCATCCTGCGCGCGTCGCCTGGGATCATGCTGGTCTCTTTCGCGATCCTCGCAGCGGTCGGAGTGATCTCCGGCTTGCTGCCAGCCGTGCGAGCCTCACGCATGGATCCGGTAGTCGCTTTGCGGCATGAGTGAGCACCCCATCCCCCGGATACTTTAGGTCCTAAAGTATTAGAAGTAGGCGATTTAGGTCTGGACTTCTGTCGCCCGGTACCAGATTTTCAGCTGCCGGTTAAATTTCGAGAGCCCCGACTCTGCCGGGGCTCTCTTTGTCTCTGTTTCTATTATAGCGGTTGAATGGTAATTAATATGCCACGGGGATGTTGTTTTATTACAACGAGTTAGGTGGAAACTGGACTTGACAGGGTATTTTCGATGCGTATACCCATAACCCCAAGCAGGGCATGGGACACCTGACGGGTTTTAGCGGGCTCCATACGAATCGAAGACTCTCAATTAGGCTGGCGATAGCGGATGGATTCAGAGCTAAGGTAGTACTCCGCCGAGCAAGTCTCCGAACCGCAAATCATGGCCTCCAACCCAGCGCACTGCTGGCGAGTGATCAAACCAAGCGACCCGCAGGCCGGACATGCCAGCACAGCCCAGTAGGGGTTCTCCGCCTTGCCCAGTTCCCCTGCCTGCTCCAACAGGAACAACGTGCCCGGCTGCATCTGCTCCGGGATCCAAACTTCTAGAAAATTCAGGTCCGCTGTCATGCTGTCCTCTTCGTCTCACGGTTGTCCATCGTTCGTGACTCACGCGCGTTGCGCCACATCGTGCTGGTACGGCTGCTGAAGAGTCCTCCTTGCGGTTTGTCTGACTGCACCACTTATGGTGCAAAGGATAACGGATATTCCGCCGCTGTCAATTGTGCATTTCAGGAAAGATTCCCGGTTGATTCCTCCCCATCAATGGGATGGGTAAAGAGCCTTGTACATCAGGCGGTTGCGCATGATGGCCTGCACATACTCGCGGGTCTCGGTATAGGGAATGGACTCAACGAACTCCGCAATATCCTTGTAGTCCCCACTGGACATCCACTGCCGAACCGGAACATCCCCCGCGTTATAGGCGGCGAGTGCATACTCCTGCTGGCCGCCATACCGATCGATCACCTGGCGAAGATTAACCGTCCCCAGCTCCAAGTTCGTGGCCGGGTTGAGCAGCTGAGGCGTCTTGAACCCCTTCATCCCCTGCTTCTTAGCAATGGATTTCCCCACCGAAGGCAGAAGCTGCATCAGCCCGTAAGCATTAGCGCGGCTGACCGCTCCTGGGTTGAACTCCGACTCCTGTCTAATGAGCGAAGCAACAAGGAAGGGATCCAGCCCATTCTTATCCGCATTACTAACAATATCCCCCCAGTACGGCTTCGGAAACAGCAGCGTCCAGTAGACATTAGGGACCTGATCCATGGGCAGAGCAAAAAACGAAATCCCACTGTGCTTCATTGACTGCAGTGCACGCGGATACTCCCCATACGAAGCGTAGATCTCGGCCTGACCAAGCGCACCCCATTCCGACGATGTCTCACTGGCCTGAATCTCAGGGCCGATGTATTCATTGAGCGCAGCATTGGCCAGCAGGCGCGCCTTGATCAGGTGAGGCTCGTTCTCCGGAAGCTCGCCACTAAGCTCAGGGACGACCGGCTTGCGCACAAAACTAAGGGTCGCAGCCGGAGCCACCGCAGGCTGCGCTTTGAGTACAGCAAGCCGCGTGCGTGCCAACTCCGCATAGTAGTAGTTGTTGTAAGTCGAGGCGAGCGTTCGGTAGTAGTTCGCAGCCTGTCCGAGGTCATGCTCCTCGTCCTCATACATCCGGCCACGCCAATACAGTGCCGACGGCGTCTCGATCCCCGCCGGATATCCGCGAATCTGCTCATCCATCAGCCGAGCAGCCTCGACGTAATTCCGTATCCGATAGTTCATCCAAGCCGCACGCCAATGCGCCGATGCAGCATATGTGCTGCTCGGAAACATCTGCACCAGCAGCGAGTAGTGGTACGTAGCCTGCTTCGCGTCATGCTTAATCAAGTACATGTTGCCGCCCGAGTACAGTGCCTCCTCCAGCCACCGGCTCGTTGGAAACCGCTTGACCATATCGTTGATGATCGCGTCGTGCCCAGCCTCGTCGTTCTCGTTCCGCGAGATCTCAGCCAGCATGTACAACTTCAACGCGGCACTGTCGTCTGCAGTGTCAGGCAATCGCTCGACGTCACGGCGACTGATGCGCTTCATCTTCATATCGCAGACAGCAGCATAAATAAGCAGGGCGTCGTGGTCGGCAGGGCTAAGGCCATTCCCCTCTCGCTGGATAGCGTGATATTCATCACCAGCCTCGGCATATCGCTTCGCATTGAAGAGCTGGTCTGCATGTGCCTTGCGTTCTGCAGAGGTAAGCGGCACACTCATAGCCTGAAGCTGCGCCCGAGCCTGTCCAGCCTCAAAGGTCAGCGGCTGCGTCACGTAGATACTGCGGTAGATCGGCGCAGCGTGGCCGGTATCTCCCGCAAGCTGATACGCCCGGCCAAGCGTGTAGCGAAAGTCAGAATGCGCAGCCTGTGGCGTATCGGCAAGCGGCTGAAGCACGCGCAGAGCACCTTGCGGGTTGTTCTGCTGAATATAAGCATTCGCGAGCAAAATTGGCGCATTCGCCACAAAGATGCTGTCAGGATGCCGCTCGGCAAAGCGATCCAGCAGAGCATAAGCATCCGCACCATGTCCGGCCTGCAGCGCAGCCTGAGCCCCAAGATAGTCAGCATAATCATCAAGAGCCTCGCCGCTGCCTGCCGCCAACCGATAGGTACTGGCCGCTTCCGCATAACGATGATCCAGCATGTAGGCATGCCCCAAAGCAAGATACGCCGCAGCGGCAGCCTCACCCGAGTGTGAGTGAGCATAGCTTTGGACGCCACTGTAGGCCGCCGCCGACCGCGTTGAAGTAAGCTGCTGCGCCATCGGACGAAGCTGCTCAGAGGCATGAAACGCACTGGTCAGCTTAATCGTCCGCGCCGTAGGCTTGGCGGCCGGATGCTTCTTATTGCTCCTGTTCTTGCTGGACACTGTGGATTTACTAGTAGAGGACTTGCTTCCCGTCTTCGAAGAATTTTTCGAGGAAGCGGTCGATTTCGATTTGGTCGCTGGTTTCTTTGTCGTCGCAGCCGAAGTCGCCGGCTTCGAGGACTGGGCCACAGCGCCGCCCGGCATCGTAACCGCCAGCAGAGAACCAACCACAACTGCAAATCGAACCTTCGACCAACTCCCCACTCTTGTCCTCACTTCGTAAAGCCTGTATCTCCACTGTAAGCCGCAAGCCCGTGTGGCGGTGACGGCTGCGCCCTAGTGGAATCACAGCAGGTACGCTGGCGCAAATGGAACTCCGGCTGGTTATTTGACTCCTCACAATCACGAGTCGTTTTGTTATCAGCTAAGTCCGTCAGAAATCGACACCCCTTTGCTCTAGCCCCGCGCGGCATTTACTATGTTGAGAGTGCTGCTGCTTCCTTATTTGAGTCGGAAGCGCTCAGCCCGATTAACGCACCCTTTTGCTCATGCCCGCCATCCAATCTCCAGGAACGGAAGAGATACACCCCGACGTAGCGCTTGTGGCTCGCGCAAAAGAGGGGGACGCAGCTGCTTTCGAACAGCTCGTGCGGCAGTACGAACGCCAGATCTTCCGTGTAGCGCAGCATATTACGCAAAACCGTGAAGACGCCGAAGACATTACGCAGGATGCCTTTCTCAAGGCTTACGAGAAGCTGGACCAGTTCCAGGGCAACTCTAAGTTCTCGACCTGGCTGGTCCGCATCGCCGTCAATGAGAGCCTCATGCGTCTGCGCAAGCGCAAAACCAGCAAGACCGTTTCCATGGACGAGGACGTGCAGACTGACGAGGGATCTATCCCCCGCGACTTTGCTGAGTGGCGGCCAAATCCCGAGCAGATCTACGGACAGAACGAGCTCGGCGACATTCTGCGCAAGACCATCCAGGGCCTTCCGGCCGGATTCCGCACCGTCTTTACCTTGCGGGACATTGAAAATCTCTCCACGGAAGAGACTGCTGAGGCACTCGGCTTGAGCGTCCCCGCGGTTAAATCAAGATTGTTGCGCGCTCGTTTACAATTGCGCGAGCGACTCAGCAGATACTTCCGGCAGAACAAGAAGGAGGGTCAGCCCGCATGACCTGCACTGACTTTCTCAGCCAGCTTACCGACTACTTTGATGGCCAGATCAGCCCCGAGCTCCTCGAAGAAGTTCGCGCCCACACTGCCTCCTGCCACCATTGCGAGGTCGTCCTCGATACCACGCGCAAGACTATCTCGGTCTATCGCGACCACGAGGTCTATGAGGTCTCGACCGAGTTCCGTGAACGCCTCCACGCCGCCATCATGAAGCGGTGCACCGAAAAGGGCAAACTAGGCTGTCGCTGAAGCATCTCCTGAAGTAAACCTTTTAAAACTGAGATAACCCTTCGACCCGAAGCCTTTAAGAGCTACGAGAAATGGATACCGTCGGCTTTTTGCAGGCGTACCGTAAGCGTCCATGTAGTTGAAGAAGGTAATATAACGGCGTGGACGCCATCGATTGGCTGCTCGATTCAGATCCGGCAATAAGCTGGCAGGCGATGCGTGACCTAACGGATGCCTCCCCCGCGGCGATCGCCACCGAGCGCGCCCGCGTCCCCCACGAAGGGATCGGCGCCGAAATTCTTGCCTGCCAGGGGCCAGACGGCTCGTGGCACCGAGCAGGCGCCCCCGACTGGTTGCCGACCCTCTTCACGTTCCTCCTCCTGCATGCGACCGGCGTCGACCACGCCGAGCCCGCCGTCGAATCGGCGGTGGGTCGTCTCGAGGCAGGCTTCCAGTGGGACGAGGAATTCCGTGATAAGCCGTTCAAAACGTTCTTCGAGGGGGAGGTGGAGCCCTGCATCAATGGGGGCGTGCTCGCGCTTGGCGCCTACTTCGGGCGCCCGACGGAAAGTCTCGCGCGCCGTCTCATCGGCGAGCAGCTCGACGACGGCGGTTGGAACTGCGAAGCGCCGAAGAGCACACGGTCGTCGTTCCACACCACGATCTGCGTGCTGGAGGGGCTGCTCGAGTACGAGCACGCCGTCGGGTCCACGCCAGAGATCACGGCAACCAGGCGGCGGGGCGAGGAGTACCTACTCAAACGCTCTCTCTTCCGACGGCTCTCGAACGGCGAAGTCGTCGATCCGGCGTTCTTGAAGTTCGCGTTCCCACCCCGTTACCACTACGACGTCCTCCGTGCGCTCGACTACCTCAGAGCAGCTAGCGTTCGGCCGGATGCGCAGGTCGGGGATGCCGTGCACGTCGTCAAGAGCGCGCAGCAAGCCGACGGTCGATGGCTCCTCGATGATTCACACGACGAGGCGCTCGCCTTCCCGTTCGGCGAATCGGTGGGCAAGCCGAGTCGATGGAACACCCTCCGGGCGCTGCGGGTGCTCCGTTGGCACGAGCGACAAGGGCTCAAGCCGAACTAGATTTTCCCAGACGAACGCAGTGCCGCGATCTCCTCATCTGTAAAGACACGGGACCGGATAAGAAACCGTACACCCTCGGGTCCTTCGAGCGAGAACATCCCTCCTCGCCCTGGGACCACATCGAGGATTAGTTGCGTGTGCTTCCAGTACTCAAACTGACTCTTGCTCATATAGAAGGGGGTTCCGTCGAGGGTAGCCAACAGCACGTCACTGTCGCCAACAAGAAACTCACCCCGCGGGTAGCACATCGGCGAGCTACCGTCGCAGCAGCCGCCCGACTGGTGAAACATTAGTTCCCCATGCTTGGCCCGCAGGCTTGTCATAAGTTCGACCGCCGCAGGCGTACTGACGACCTGTTCAGGAACCATTGGCGTCCTAGAAGAACCCCATGGCGTTAGGGCTATAGCTGACGAGCATGTTCTTCGTCTGCTGGTAGTGGTCGAGGATCATCTTATGGTTCTCGCGGCCGATACCGGATTGCTTGTACCCGCCAAACGCTGCATGCGCCGGATACAGATGGTAGCAGTTGGTCCACACCCGGCCAGCCTGAATCTCGCGGCCAAAGTGGTAGGCACGGTTCATATCCCGCGTCCACACTCCGGCACCAAGACCATAGAGCGTGTCGTTGGCCAGGGAAAGTGCCTCGTCGTCATCGTGGAAGGTCGTCACCGAGACAACTGGCCCGAAAATCTCTTCCTGGAAGATACGCATCTTATTGTGGCCTTTGAACACAGTGGGTTCAATGTAGAAGCCCTCCGCTAGATCGCCGATCTGGGTGGCACGCTTGCCGCCGGTGAGAACCTCGGCGCCCTCCTGCTTGCCGATGTCGAAGTAGGAAAGAATTTTTTCCATCTGCTCGCTCGACGCCTGCGCACCGATCATCGTGGTCTTGTCGAGAGGATTGTCCTGCTTGATCGCTTTCACGCGCTTCAGGGCACGCTCCATGAATTGATCGTAGAGCGTGTCCTGAATCAGTGCGCGTGACGGGCAAGTACATACCTCGCCCTGATTCAGTGCGAACATGGTGAAACCTTCCAGCGCCTTGTCAAAGAACGCATCATCGGCGCTGGCCACGTCCTTAAAGAAGATATTCGGGGACTTGCCGCCCAGTTCGAGCGTCACTGGAATAATGTTCTGCGAGGCGTACTGCATGACGAGACGACCGGTAGTCGTCTCACCGGTAAAAGCAATCTTGTTGATACGCGGACTCGACGCCAAGGGCTTCCCTGCCTCCAACCCAAAGCCGTTGACGATGTTCAGAACCCCCGGCGGTAGAACGTCCTGAATCAGTTCCATCAGTACGAGGATGGACATAGGCGTCTGCTCAGCAGGCTTGAGGACGACGGTGTTGCCTGCAGCCAGCGCTGGCGCGAGCTTCCACGTCGCCATAAGAATAGGAAAGTTCCACGGGATGATGAGACCGACAACGCCCAGCGGCTCATGGTAGTGATAAGCAATCGTGCTGGAATCAATCTCGCAGATCGATCCTTCCTGCGCGCGGATGACGCCGGCAAAATATCGAAAGTGATCGACTGCTAGTGGCAGATCAGCAGCAAGCGTCTCGCGGATGGGCTTGCCGTTATCCCATGTCTCCACGGTTGCAAGCATCTCGAGGTTGTCTTCGATGATCTGCGCGATCTTCTCGAGCATCTTTCCACGCTCGGTCGTGGAGGTCTTTCCCCACGAGGCCTTGGCCGCATGCGCCGCATCGAGCGCTCGGTCAATATCCGCAGCGTTTGACCGCGGAATTTCGCAGATCGTCTGGCCAGTGATAGGCGTAACGTTCTCAAAATAAGCGCCAGAGATCGGAGCTACCCACTCACCACCAATGTAGTTGCCGTACTTCGCTCGAATCGGTACAGGAAGTCCATACATCCCTGGTTGAAGCGCCGTCATCGTTGCCATAAAATTCTGCTCCTTCGACCCTTCGTTCTTCTAGACGGCGAGGATTGTAGTACACGTCTGTGACAGCTGTCACAAAAGCTGGAAAAATCAACTTATAGGATTCTTTCGATTCAACTTAACAGCGTCCGGAAGTAGTCATTCAAAAGACGGCCGCCAGGATCGTATTCCTTGCGAGCATTCTTCATCTGGGTCAACCTGTCACCATAGGCCTTCTGCACAATAGCTGGAGTAAGCCCGAACGTCTGATTCATCAGAGGCACACCATTTCGATCGCTGCAGAACTGGTTGTAGACCGTGAGAAACTCTTCCCATCCCGGGTTAGCTGTCGAGACCGGATCGATCGTCATCACGTCGTCGTCATAGGAGTAGGAGAGAAGTGCCTGCTGGTCCTTGAGTATCCAGTAGCCGACGTACAGCAGATTCGATCTGTACCCGGTCTTCGCGTAATAGTCCTTCACAAACTTGAAGAAGTCCGTAATCGCTGCGGGATACTGCTCCACGGGGAAGGCGAAGAGGCTAAAGGTGTAACGGCTGTCGTCCGAGACGGGTGGATAGTGGATGATCTGGTCGCCCGGTATCGTGTAGTCGCCGCGAACCATGTTCTCCAGTTTGAATCGCCACAACGCATTGAAGGTGTCGATGATGCCATATCGAATATGTGGATCTGAAACGTTCTGCGTCACATCGTGCCCGAACTTGGGCCCAGCCGAGCCCCAGAAGTAGTTACGGAGCCCCCACGCAATGTGATTGGGCTCGCCCGTCGCTCCTGGGTTGTATCGACGAAATTCGATGGTGATTTTGTTGTCGAAGGGAAAGATGTAATAGAACATTGAATCGCCGCGAGCCTTGAGGGCCGGCAGCTGCGCTACGAAGTCTTCGAGAGTAAACGTCTCGTGATGAACAGCCATCGGCAACAGCGGGCGAATTCTGTACGTGACTTCGTATACGATGCCGAAGGTGCCGTAGCAGCAACGAACCATCTTCATCAGATCAGGCTGCTGGTCTTCGGTGACTTCGAGCAGGTCTCCGTTGGGCAGCACTATTTTGACGCCGGTGATGTACGATCCAACCTGACCAAACTCGCCCGGCATCGATGCGTCCTTCGTACCAGCGCATGCAGCGCTGCCTGAGGTGAGGCTGCCTATCTCGGTGTTCACATAGAACTGCAGATTCTTTGCTTCGAGTGCTTTGGCGAGATCGATGTGGATGGCCCCGGCCTCTACCGTAAGCGTGTCTGCTCCAATGTTCAGGATGCGGTTCATCTTCATCCGGATGAGCGTTCCACCGTCGGCCGTACCGCAGGGCGACGTGGAGTGATTGGAGCCGACAGCCCGTACCGGAGACGGATACTGAACGGGATCTTTGAGGACACGGACGATGTCGTCGACAGAGTTGGCATCGACGACTACCTGGGGATGAGACACAATGTTTCCGAACCAGTTCGTAACGGTGATCTCTGGCACGAGGTCTACCTCGCTTGAATTGGAATGAATCGGCGGGCCCAAGAGCTGTCCGGGAATTGTACTCGATCATCGAAGTCACTAGTTTGTGCATCGCTACTCTGTACTGCTTTCGCTGAGGTCGGCTTCGATCGTGCCATCGTTTATAGCCTCCAGTAGGGCTGCGTGGTCTTTTACTGTCTGATCGCCATAGCTTTCGGCCCATCGAGCCAGTGCCTCGCGCAAAACTGCAGAGGTACCGCAATAGCCCGCGATTCTGGCTGCGTCGCCACAGCGAGCATGAGCGCGGGCAAGGAGGGCCCCGCAGGCTAGCGCGTAGAAGTTGAAAGCCGCGCCGGAGAGCCACTCGACTGGAATCGACGCCTTGAGGTTCTTCATCTGCCGCACGAAAAAGTCGCGGCCGTCGATCTCGGTATAACCCAGCATCACGTCTGAGGAGGCCTGGAGCGCCCGCTGTCCGAAGACGACTCGTTTTCCATTGTGGCGGAATTCCTCCGGAACGTCGGGCAGGTAGGGAGCGTGCGCTGGCTCGGTGGCCTCCTTCACCTGCAGAAAGAGTGGATCGTCATCGCTGTTGCCGAATAGCAATACGAGATACGCCCGGGTTCCTACTGATCCCACGCCGACAACGCGATGACATACATCTGCGACGTGGTAGCGCGACAACATAAAGCGGCGTTCCCGCAGCATTGTCATTGCCGCAAGATTTAAGCCATTTATGACCGATTCCTGTACCTTGCTGCTGACTCTCGTCAGGATTGGAGGATCTTCGCGGAAGCGCCAGGCACCGTCGGTCTGTTTTGAGGTGATTTTGGCGAGTAAGGCACGATTGTCGCTTCGCCTTGCTTTGGCTATGCACTTGGTGATGACCGCTTCCGCCTTCGGATCGATATTTCTAACGATCGGATTCGAACGCCCAGGATAGGCGTGAAGATACCATGTGTCCAAAACGCCCATGCTTTCGAGCCTCGTAGCATTCGTCTGATAACCCGAGACGCAACTCATCACTGCTTCATGCCGATCCTTGCGGTTCATTCCATTTTCACGAGCTGCAACATTGACGCTGGCCACCAACCGTTTCAGGTCCCACTCCCAAGGACCTTTGGTCGTTTCATCGAAATCATTCAGGTCAAAGATGATCTCTCGCTGGGGTGTACCGTAGAGCCCAAAGTTGTTGAGGTGCGCATCGCCATCAATAATGACGTCGATCCCTGTATTCGGACCAACTGCCAGATCGCCGGCCATAACGCAAGCCGCTCCGCGGAGGAAAGCAAATGGCGAAGAGGCCATGCGACCCATGCGAAGAGGAATAAACTGAGATTGTCTTCCCTTGTTACTTGCAATCAAGGTCTTTACTGGATCGCGTCGATTGGCTGGCGGTTCCCATTCGGCGAAGGACTCTCTTGGCACCTGTGAGCGCAGGGCTCTGCCCTCGGCGTGGCGATCCGGCCAGGGAGTTTCCGATTTCCGCAGGTCGAATTCCGTGGTGCTCATTGATTTTTTTGTTGCCATGGTAGGACACCTCTTCAAAAGTTGCCAACCCGAACCCGGCAGCACTTTGCGCGCTTAGCCCCACAACCTTGGCGCAATACCAACATAATGAACATCAAACCGTACATTACTGATAGGGGGTACTGTCAAATAGTCTGGTTAGGCTGGGCTCCTTGACTTCATCCGCTCCAATCATGCGGATGGAGTTGCTTACTTGAGCCAGCCTTCTTTCGATGCAACAAATTTTCTATAGATTTGAGAGGAGTTTGTGAAGCGATGAGCAACGAATCTCAACCGGATAAGCGGATTCCTCTAGCCATAGAGCGCACGGACATGGCTATATTTCGCACGAGCCTTGCACTCGACCGTACAACCTTGGCATGGATTCGAACCACACTCACGATGGCCACGTTCGGCCTCGGGATGATTGGATTCTTTCGAACAATACGGGAACACGCCGAAACTCCGGAGACTATTCGACTTCATCAGAGTGCAATCCACTTTGGCGTTGCATTGGTCGTTATTGGGATCGTCTCCACTTGTTTGGTAGCGATATCCCATATGTCGAGAGTACGGGAGCTCCGACGCGGCGAAATTCCACCTCCCCCACTGTTGCCGTTGAGCGTCACGATCTCCGTTCTAATCTCACTGATGGCTCTCTTTGAGTTGTGGAGCCTCTTTCGCCCCTGAGGACGCCCTTCATCGACTGCACTTCGGCAACCATAGCGGAGTGAACTGCATCTATTTCGGCTATCTATTGCTCTGTCAATGGAACGGTAGCGGTATTTTCTGATTTTGTAGATTCTCTCTTCGGGCTCCGCTTCACAACACAAGACCTAAAAGTCGCCCGCGTCGAGTTCGATCGACGCCGGGTAAGGTATACGGGCTGGTTTTCGCAAGGCAGGTAATGGATGCGTTTACCGACTTCAAGAGTGTCCGTTGTCTGGCTCGTCTTGATGCTAGCCGTGTATTTTCATGGCGACATCATCCGCTGCGCACAAGCCCAATCCTTGCTTCAAGATCCACCGCTGCGGGACAGAGAAGTTCTTCACTCCTCGACCGTTACGGAATTGGCAACCGCTGGTTCGGCTGCCGAGAACACCAGTTTGCCAAATGGTCCTAGTGCGAGCGGTGATTCCGGACCTCAGTCGGTTCCGTTCGACTCTCTTCGACTGCTCGCACCCAACTTCGATGACAACGACGCGGATGCAGACTCGACTTCAAACGGATCCGAGATCACAGTCAACGGAATCGATTTAGGGGCAGCATTGGGGAGCGCCTACCAGCACCGCCCAGCCCGAAAGCATTCCCCCAACGGGGATGATCTATCTCTTGAACCCACTGCGGATCAACCTGAACATTACAATTGGCACGGACTCCTCGCTCAGTCGCTCTATTTCAACGCGATCGAGAGTAGCTTCCGCATCGCCAGTGACGACCAAATCCGCTATCTGCTTGCAACAAAACCGTTCTGGCATGATTACTTTGCTTCGATGAAGCAGTTCAATATGCGTCGATGGAATGATGGTGACCCGTTTCTCGTGAACTATGTGGGTCACCCGATGCAAGGTTCTGTCAGTTCCTACATTGAAATACAGAACGACCCCCTCGGACGCCAGCAGGAGATCAGCGCAACAAGTGCGTATTGGATGAGTCGCTTCAAAGGCTTCCTATGGGCAACCGTCTTCAGCACTCACTCGGAGATCAGCCCATTCGGTGAAGCTGGAATCGGCAACGAAGGAGGATGGACTTATCCGCTTGCCGACTGCCACCGTCCCTGCCCATCCTTCAAGCCCGGCATAACCAAGTACACGAACAATACAGGATGGGTTGACTTCATCATTACACCAACTGTCGGCTCGCTGTGGGTGCTGGCTGAAGATACGATCGATCGGTACGTCAGCGACAGGATCCAAGGGGATGACCGCTCCCATATCTTGCCCAAGATTATTCGTGGCTCTCTGAACCCAAGCCGTACCATGGCGAATTTCATCCGCTTCAAGAAGCCGTGGTATCGCGACTTTCAGGAAAGTGAACCGTACTGGCGGCCCAGTCACGGCATCCATATGCTTCCCTCAGATGAAGTGCGTGCACAAAACCAGCGGCTACAGAGATTTTCGATTGCAACTCACTACCGTACGGCCCCGCTCGGCACATCGTCTCAGCGGTGCGTTTTATGCAATGCAGGTCGAGGAGCTGGACTAGAGGCTGACTACGCCATCACTCCCTGGATCAGCGCCTCCGTCTCGCTCGACAAACAGGAAGGCTCCCTGGAACGGGCAGTTCCGGATGGATCGACGCTAAGCGCAGGATTCGGAGTGCGGCTTGTGCACGAACGGCCGCATAACACCTTCTCTCTGTCGGTGCGGCCCGGCGTAGTCGTTGACCAGATTCCGATACCAGCCCATGTGGATACCGTCCATAGAACCTACGTAGCCAGCGACGAACTCAACGTCGTGCATCCAGCCGCAACTATCCTATTGGCCAATGATTACAAGCTGAATCGCACGGTTGCCCTGCGATCCTCTTTTGGCGCAACAATCGTCCGCTACCGTACCACCCCCAAAGATCCGCCGTATGTCGGCGAAATCCCATACTTATCCTGGTTATCACCTGACAGTTACACCAACCGCACCACATGGATTTGGCAAGGCGGACCTGTGTTTCGATTCTGAAGCAGAATGGATATCAGGCAGATCGCGATATGGAACTCGGCTGTGGCTTCAACGGAACAGAGTCGGGAACTGTTGTCGTCTTCATGCCGCGTTTCGAAAATGGGGAATGACGTGGAGTTACCGCGTAGAGAACAGCTTCCATTCTGCTGGATACGCCCAACTTGTCGAAGATACGGAAAAGATGATTTTTGACAGTGTGCTCGCTAAGCTTCAGAGCCATTGCCAGCTCATAATTGCTCAGTCCTTCCGCAAGAAGGTGGAGGACCTGCTGCTCGCGGGCTGTCAGCAATGACTTGCCCTGTACATCGACGACGTTCATGCTCCGCGGGCGAGAGAGAGACGCTACAAGGTGAGCCGTAAGATCGTTGCTCGCCCATACCTCGCCACGCTGAACACAGCGAATGCTCTTGCATAGCAGATCGAAATTCAAATCCTGAGTGCAGAGAATGCCCCGGGCTCCGGCACGAAACAGTGAGATTGCTTCATCATAGTCCGGCTGCTGTGTAAGAACGATCGCCTTAGGCACCGGATCATAATCCATCAGAAGCTCAAGAAATGACAGTGCCGTGTAGGTCGTGCTCGTCCTGAGTGATCCAAGAAGCACAACGTCTACCGGCTTATTCAAGGCAGCCGGGAGCTGCAGTACATCATTGATTGGCGAAGAGATTGCAATATCGTCCACATTTCGGAAGGCGCTTCGGAGAAGATCGCTCAGCATGGATGGCATATTAACCATCAAAAGCCGAATGATGGATGGATTCGATATGGGTGCAACGGTACTGTTCATTCAAACCGCCTTGGAGGTAAAGATCACGTTTAGTTATCTGAAGTCCAGGAAAGGAGGTTGATTCTTACGATCAATGGATGTCGATACAGGCAGGTATCACTACATTCAAGTCTCCCAAAATGTGGGAAGCTACGCGAGAAGATCAGTCATTGCTACCTTGGATGCACGAATGCGCCCAACTGCTGCTATTGTTTCGATCTTACGTGAAGAGCACATAAATCAACTCCATCTATCTTCTTACATTTTTGCATTACTTAGATTCCGCTTGTACGCCATTTATTTTGAATGGCTTATCGACGACCGCCTGGGCCAGTCATTAACGAACGATCACAGGCTTATCAGGCCTATATGGTTACCAATTACTCATGAGAAGCACTTCTGGGGTACTTTGCTTCATTGCGATCACCATCATCGCAGCCGTATCTTGATAAGCAAACGAGCGATCTGTTCGGGCTCTCCCGAGAACGAAAGGGTGGTTTCTAAATCAACAGATCGCACCGAACAATAGTCCCTTTTCTGCTTTGACCAACCTGATTGTTAGAAGGCACCAATTGGAGGAACTCCTTTTATGACCCCTTCCAACAGAAAGACTTTGATCGAACTGGTAAAGGTTTGCGACATCGGCATTTTGTTTTGTTGCCTCGGCGTAGCTTACGCATCCGTAACCAGTCGCGAGATATGGTCTCTTCTGGAGTCTTTGCAGACCCACCGTCCAATTCAAATTTTTCTTGCTACAGGTGCTCTAATTTTTGCTTGGCACCTCTCTTTGAAGGCAACCGGGTTATATCATTCCCAACGATTGAAAAGCCTCTTCCAAGAAGTATCAAACGCGTGTTCGGGCATCACCATGGCAGCTGCTTCCACCTTTGTCTGGCTGTTGCTTATTCGTTCCCATTCTGAACACAAGATGTTAGAAGCGTTTCTGACCGCCTCGCTCTTTGCTCTTCTAACGCTTGTCTGCATCATCGTAAGCAGGGCCGGAAGACGAACTGTTACACGCGTTCTTCGGCTACACGGATATAACCTCAGACACACTCTGATTGTCGGCACAAATCAGAGAGCTTCGCATTTCGCAACAGAACTGCTCAGGCAACCGGAGCGTGGCTATACCTTGCAGGGCTTTGTCGATGATCACTGGTGGGGTGAAGAGACACGCGAATTGTATGGCGCAAAGTTACTTGGCAATTTCGATGATTTCCCCGAATTATTGCGTACGCTACCTGTGGACGAGGTGGTCGTTGCCTTGCCCATTGCAACGTTTTATCAGCAAGTGGCATCAATCGTCTTTCTATGCCAGGAACACGGCATCCTGGTCCGGACAACGGGTACGTTCTTCGACTTCGATCACCCACATCGAAGAACGCTAACGCAGGGAATCAATACCGCGATCACTCTTCACGACGACTCGTGGGACCCATGGGCGTCTCTCCTAAAGCGAATTGTGGACCTTACTCTTTCACTTGCTCTTCTTTTTGCATTATTGCCTTTGCTGGTAGTAATTGCACTGCTTATTAAGATCACTTCGCCTGGACCGGTGTTCTTTATCCAGAAACGGCTAGGCTTGGGCAAGAACCCATTTAAGATCATCAAATTTCGGACAATGGTCGCTGATGCCGAGAGCCAGATCAACAAGGTCGAACATCTCAATGAAACAAGCGGCCCCACTTTCAAGGTCAAGAATGATCCTCGCATTACTCCTTTGGGGAAATTTTTGCGTAAGACAAGCCTTGATGAAATCCCGCAACTTCTGAACGTTGTGATGGGCAACATGAGCTTAGTCGGCCCCAGACCGCTTCCTCTGCGTGACTATGAGGGCTTTTCCAAGGACTGGCACCGACGCCGCTTCAGTGTAAAGCCGGGCATCACCTGCCTTTGGCAGATTATGGGACGAAGTTCAATCGCCTTTGAAGAATGGATGGCACTGGACATGCGCTATATCGATCAATGGTCCGTGTGGCTGGATATTAAAATATTGTTCCAGACTATTCCGGCCGTGTTTCGCGGCTCTGGTGCTGTCTAAATAAATTAGATGTGATTTCTGGTAAATGCTTCTAACCTAGCTGCAAGCACAACGGAGACAAGGCTCATGGATCGATCCCCCCCCAAAGTATCCATTACAAAAAAAGAGCATCGGAGCTTTCTAGCCGAAATGCAGACACGAGCGCACTTAGCTCCAGTAAATGCTTCCGAGTATGAGTCTCTTTCGGGATTGTTGCGTGTTCTGCGCAGGAGATGGAGAAGCGCGGTGCTGGTGGCTGTAGTCATAGCACTACTCGGCACTGTCGCTGTTCTATTGATGACGCCACGTTATTCTGCAACAGCTACCATTGAAGTCAATCGGGAAGATCACGAGGAGGCGTCTGGACCACGAACCGACACCCCATCGGACTCAGCCGATGATTTGAAGGCGGAGGTCCAGACCGACACGAGCATCTTGCAGAGTGACGGTTTGGTCTTGCGGGTTATCAAGGACTTGGATCTGGCTAAAAAGCGTCCCTTCTCAGGTGCCATTGTGCGAGGAGAAGCAGATAAGCCTTTGGAAGATGCACCGCGGACCCGGGAAAGAATGGTCAAGCTCTTCCGTAAGAACTTGAAGGTGGATTCCCCTCCTGACACACGACTTATCAACGTGACCTTTGAAAACCCTGACCCGACAGTAGCCGCGCTCGCCGCCAACAGCTTAGCCAAGACCTTTATCGACGACTACCTGGAACGTCGGCACCGGTCGACATCTCAAGCTTCTTACTGGTTACAAAAAGAATTGGATGACCTGAAGAAACAAGTTCGCGATTCTGAACAACGGCTCGCAGACTACGAACGGACAACAGGCTTAGCAGGTGTGCAGGTCAGCGGATCGACGTCGGGCGATGGCACGAGCTCAGTCTCTGTTAACTCACACAATACCGTTCTCGACAGGCTATTCACGCTGAACCAGGAGATGACCTCTGCTGAGGCGAATCGGATCTCCAGCGAAGCTGTGTATCACCTTGTAAAAACACAGAATCCGGAAGTGGTTCTAGGTCTAGGTTCGATGAGCATAGCAAGCGGAAATGGTTCTAGCTCAGGCGCGCTTACAGCCGACGGCGGCGTTGATTTGCTGCGCTCTCTGCGTACACAGGAGGCCAGTTTACGTAGGGAATACGCCAGTTATGCAACGAAATACGGCGAAAAGAACCCGCGGCTCCTTCAACTTCAAGAGCAAATCAATGCAGTTGACGCTCAGATGCAGACTGAGATGGCGAGGATTACAAAGCGCGCTGAGAATGCATATCAGTACGCAAAAGACAATGAAAACTCCATCAAAGGACAGTTTGAAAAGCAGCAGCATGAGGCAATTCAACTGGCGGACAATACCGTCCAGTTACAGGTGCTCGCTCAAGAAGCGTACTCAAATCGCGCACTCTATCAGAATCTCTTCTCTAAGCTGCAGGAAGCTAGTCTGTCTTCCGGAGTACGTGCAACTCGAATTGACGTTGTTAACGAAGCGAGACCCGCCGGCACACCCAGTAGTCCGGACTATCCCAAATACCTCACCCTGGTTGCTGGTATCGGCATCTTCTTAGGAATCTCATCTGCATTTGTGAGAGAGAGTCTAGATGAGTCTATCCGAACACCATTGGATATTGAAGCGGCCTCTCACCTATCCATCCTAGCCTATATTCCTACCAAATCTAGGGCCGAGACTGTCACGGCGGGCACAGTCGGGGAGTGCGCCCTAATAACCAATCCGTACTCCCCATTCTCTGAATCATTCAGGACGTTGCGTACATCTATCCTACACTCACATAGTGTAACTCGATTGCAAACGCTTCTAGTTACTAGCCCACATGGCGGGGACGGTAAAACAACAGTTGCCTATAACTTGGCAGTTGCCTTTGCCCAGCAGGGATCTAGAGTAGTTCTGCTCGACGCAGATCTGCGGAATCCTGACCTTCATCGTTTGTTCGGATGCGAGAACTCTCCCGGCCTCGGCGATGTATCGGCTGCTGACACCCACATCGAAGTCAGCAATCTTATTCAGCACTCGTCAATAAAGACCCTGTATATTCTGCCTGCTGGAAACAGACCGGACCTACCGTCAGAGTTTTTTAGCTCCGCTACATTTGATGCGGTCCTCGAGATGTGCACCAATCGCTTTGACTATGTTGTGATTGACAGTCCGCCTATTCTGCGGGTCACAGACGCCACGATCATTGCAAAGAAGGTCGACGGAATTATTACTGTACTTAGATCACAAGCGACAACCAGGTCGATGGCCTCTAGCGTGGCACAGATTCTTATCCGAACTCATGCGCCTGCGCTCGGTTTCGTACTAAATGGTGTTCATAATCCGTCGTTAGACGGTTTCCATGACTACAGCTATCTAAGAGAGAAAGGGAGTGAGACACATGCAGATGCCTAAATATCTTAGCGGTAAATCGAGTCTCCTTCTTGTCATTTGCGTTATTGGCCTTGCAGGGCTGAGGGCTGACCCTCAGGAACTACCCTCCCAGCGAGTCGGCGGCGCAAGCAGCTTCGACACACCCCCAGGTCTCTCCGGCAACGATAACGCTGCTGGCCATCAACGACTGACATCTTTAACTGTCGTCCCGGAAGATTTCGCTTCCTTGAAACTTGCCCCCGGCTTTTTGCTCGGGATGCAAGTGTACGACGTGCCTGAGCTTTCCGCAGACCTACGCGTTGATAGCAACGGCGATATCACCGTGCCAATGGTTGGACTACTTCACGTCGCAGGTAAAACGATTACCGAGGTTCAATCTGAGATCGCTCTCCGATTGCGAACAGGAAAGATCATCAACGATCCTCGCGTCAATCTTAATATCGAGCAATATGCGGGGCAAAACATCAGCGTCCTAGGTGAAGTTCACAACCCTGGCCATCTTGAACTGCTCGCACCCCGCAATCTCGGAGATGTCCTTGCCCTCGTAGGCGGAGAAACTCAATATGCGGGAAATGTGATCGAGATCCGTCGTCAAGTGAATGGCTCCCCAACCCAACTACAGGTCCACTACAACCAAAGTAAGGATGATGACTCTTTGAAGAATGTCATGATAAATCCAGGAGACATCATCACAGTCCGACGCGCAGGTATCGTCTATGTCCTGGGAGGCGTCAATCGGCCAGGCGGCTACGTGATGCAAGAAGGGGGGACTTTGAATCTAGAGCAGGCCATAGCCCTTGCCTACGGAACTTCCATGCAGGCTGCAACCGGCTCGATTAGAGTAGCCCGCAAGAAGCCGGACGGCTCTATAGAGGAAATTCCTGTTGCCTATAAAGATATTACCCGTGGTAAAGTTCCGCCAACAGTGCTACAGGCAGAAGATGTGGTTTACGTGCCAATCAGCAAAGTCAAGACGGCATTGACTTCGAGCCTCCTTACCTCCACCGCAGGAGCCGCCTTGATCTTTCATTAGACTTTGGCCACGCGATGTCCAGTTCGGACTGGCGTTTTACTCTTCAAATTATTAAGATTTTGCCGCATTTAGAAAAAATGATGCCAACTGGGTCTACCACAACGAGCTATGTTCAACGAGCCTTTCCATTAAGATACTGGCTCTTTGTCGCATATGCGGTAGGGGTTCCCACATTCATCAACTTTGACGCTACCAACCGCACGCATGAGTTCGGCTTATTTAATGCTTGGTCTATAGCGACAATGTTCCTCACTTTTTCCACCGCTTTTCTGTTTTTAGCTATCACTTTACTTAGCAAAGTGAAGATCGTTGTGAGAAAGATTTATTTCTCTAGCTGGATATGGGGATCACTGCTTATTCTCTTCCTTATAGCCTCAATTTGTGAGCCCCATTTCCGCACTCAGCCCAACACGGGTACCGATCTCTATATCAGCGTGTATCGACTTGGAGAGTGGGTCTTGGCATTTTTACTGCTCCTCTCTATTTATAGTAGGGAACCCCTTGAGAGTAGTGCCAATCTGATGGCATCTCTACTAGGCCGCATATGCTGGGCATATATAGCGATCGTTTGGCTGGTGCTGCCCATAGCTCCCCACCTCGCATATTCGATCGACCCTACGGTTTCGGTTGCTCGTCTAGGAGGCATTCTTATTCACCCTGACACCCTTGCAACTCTCGCAGGGATAGCATGCTTTCATGCCCTGCTTCGACTATCTGGAGTAATGCGGGTCGCTGCTTTTTGCATCGCGTTTATTACCAATGTTTTAACCTACTCAAGAAGCGGTACAGTAGTTCTTTTGTTCGCGCTGGCCCTGTACGTCATTTTCTTTGGCCGTGGCCTTGTTCGCTTTATCGGCGGTATCGTTTCAGTTCTGATGCTAGGCAGTATCATTTTGTATGCTAATCGTATTGTCGACTATTTAGCTCGAGGTAACGGACTCAAGAACATCGCCTCGCTGTCGGACAGAACCTACGTCTGGAGTGACGCCGTCGAGGGCTTTAAGCTGAGACCCCTTCTGGGATATGGTTTCATGAGCGGCGCCAAAAATGCACTGAAAGAGCACTGGAAGTACTCGCACTGGGTTCCGCCCCACACTCACAATGAATTACTCCAAGCTCTCCTCTCCGGAGGAATCTTGGCAGCCATTCTTGTTCTATGTTTATTCCTAAATGCCCTTTGGTGTTCCGTTCGTCTATCTCGGATAGGCCCAACATATAGGCTTTTCCTGTTTGCACTAGTTCAACTTACGCTTTTCGCCATCCTGGCCCCTCTGGTGACAATCCAATTTGGAGTTACTGCGGCGGCGTTCACCATATCATTCGTTGCCGTCGTGGACCATAAAAAGTTACAGGACAGGACGGCGCAAGTAAAACTCCGAAACAGCTTTCGCGAAATTGTAGATATAGGATGACTCTCGCACCACCATCAGCCACAGTTGTCGTACCTAGCGCAGAGACAGCGTGGGAGTTTTAATGGGAGAAGGTACGATGTCGAGAGAAGATCAAAGGCAGTTCTCTAGCCTTGAGACGCTGCGATTCTTTGCGAGCCTAATCATTGTAGCTTTTCACTACACATTCTATATTTTTCGACATGATTTATTTAAAGGTTATCTGGCTGTCGACTTGTTTTTTGTTCTCTCAGGTTTCGTCATCACTTTAGCTTATCAGGCACGGATTCATAGTACGAGATCGTATGGCGTCTTTATCAAGAAGCGTATTGCCCGGCTCTATCCGCTCCATCTGTTGACGCTTTTGCTGTACCTAGCGATTGCTCTCGCTGCAACTCACGGTATGGTGCGTGTAGACAATCCGGCAAAATATAACCTGCATGAGTTCTTCGCCAATCTCACCCTTACTCACGCGTGGGGCTTCGCCCATGGCTTTTCTTTCAACGTCGTGAGTTGGTCAATCAGTGCGGAATTTGCAGCGTATCTCTTGTTTCCTCTTATATTATGGCTTATGAGCCGCGGGCTAATCGCTGGCATCATTATTCTTTCTATTATTTACTCTTCCTCAATTCTATTCTCCATATACATAATGCATCTTCCGCTTACTAAGCTGGACTGGCAGTTCGGAATCGCAAGGGCTATTCCTGGTTTTGCTTTGGGTGTATGGCTTAGATTATACTTACCGCTTTTTTCGTCTAAGTTACCAAAACCAGCAGCTATATGGCTCTTTTATTTTTCGCTATTCTTATTCACGAGTTGCATACTCTTTTCGCTCAATGACTATCTTGGCATGGCCTCTGCGTCTGCATTAGTAATGTTCGCGGCGATCAACGACAGCATGGGCCAGTCGCACATTATTTCGCATCCAATTCTTAGCCAGCGTGGCGAGCTGACATACAGCCTTTACATGGTTCATCCGTTGGTGGCATCCGTTTTTATCGCTGGTATTTTTTTGCGAATATTCGGAGATTCAATGATAGCTGTCTATGGGTCAATCTTTGTAGCTTTTGCAATCGCTCTCGTCCTTTCTACGCTCTGCCATAAGTATTTCGAACTCCCCCTACAGCGATTGGTCTTACAGCTAGGTCAGAAAAAATCTGTATCTGCGCTGCCCGTCACGTCATCATCTGAATTGCCAGCACCGGATCGAGTATAGCTCGTAGCTTAGCGAAGTTCTTTATGGATGGACCGTGCTGGTTGATGCAATTACTTTTCCATACAACTGCTCAGCTTCTTTGGCTCGAATGTCCCAGGTCATTGTGCGCGCAAACGTCCAGCCTGCAGTCGACATCTTAGTGCGTTCCGAGCCGGGCAGCTTGGCGTAGCACTCCACAGCCATCGCCACATCTTTCACGATCTTACTGGTAGTAGAGAGCGGAACCTTAATTCCTGCAGCGTCAGGAACCAGATCTCGTGCCCCGTGTAAGTCCAGAGTAATCACCGGCAACCCGAGAGCCATCGATTCCAACAATTGGCAGGCACATGAATCTCGCAAACTAGTAAACAGCATGGCGTCATGTTCTAGATAAGCTGCCCTCACATCCGCCCACGGGAGTCTTTTCCCCGCCCAGATCACCCGCTCATTTATGCCTCTATCCTTGATCATCTGTCTTAGTAATTCGCTGTCAATTCCATTACCGACGATCGTGAGAGTACTGGGGTAGTCCACGTTAGCCAAGATATCCAGGGTCAATGTTAGAGCTTTGCGCGGCAGCATGGTTCCTACCCAAAGCAAACGGAGTGGCTTTGGCTGATCATCGAAAATTCGCGGCCCAGACGCTAAAAAGCTTTCAGGCAAAGCCGCATCAAATTGGAGTTTGGCATCGGCTCCCATTGAATGGATAAGCTCAAGCGTATCCCGATTTGTGGCTAAAATTGCACTCATCTTACGCAACCAAATGCGATGGAGTGGTGAGTACGGAAGTGCCTTCGTTATCATGGTCCGAAATTGCTCCGCTCTCTTAGCCACACCGAAGTGCTTAAGCATGCTCGATGGAGCCGTTTGCCCCCCGCCAACCGGACCAAATATGACCGGAATGCCCACTCTCCACAGTTGCGACGGAACATGGATGCTTCCATAGGTAACGTGATGAACGATATCAAATCGTTCTGTCTGCTGTAGCGATCTCGCTACCTTAACCGCACACCACTGCCACAGCGCATAGTGCATTCCGCTGCATTCTTTAAATCTCTTGGTTGGCAATTTTACGTAAGAGAACCGAATTCTTGAGTTTGGATGATCACGACTATACTCTTCAATCCTCTCCCGCCCTTCTACTACCGTAAGCACGTGTACATCTATACCGCGCTCAGCTAGATGAACCGCCCAGTTCCAGCCATTTCCAGGCTCCGTGCCCGCATTTGGCAGGCAGGCATACGCTGAAAGCAAAACTCTCACAGCAATCCCCCTTCGTGCAGTGGTTCCTATCGATTGATTCTCATAGCATTGGCATCTCTATCTTCGAATTGTGTATCTGCTTTAGCCCACTGAGCTTTGCAATTAGGGAACTGATTAGGATGATTTGAAAGATAATCTGGGTCGCGATGGAGCCAATAATAACGCCGCTCAATCCAAACCATTTCACAAAGGGTACTGCAAAGATGATTGAGAAGACCGTCATGACACAATATGACCAAAAAATTGGCGCAGTGAATTCGAGTGCTTGAAGCGATGCCCTAAGGGGGCCCCCTAGAAATGCTAATAGATACAGAACCCCATAGAGTCTCAAGAGATGCCCATACTGGAGGTATTTTGTGCCGTACGCCAGTTGCAACCAGAAGTTCGGCGTTACGCCGATCATCAGGACGAATAGTCCGGTGATTGTTCCCCATACGGCTATGATTCTCATGATGTACTTCTCTGCTGCATGGATGCCATTATTGTGCAGAATACGGGCTGTTTCTGCCGGGACCACGTTCTCTAGACCAAGAAACCAAATGTGAGCGACTCCAACGATGTTCTGCGCCGAGCGTAGAGCGCCGGCCGCCACAGCGCCGAAGTAGATGGGAGCAGCCATCACAAAAAGATAGCTGGAAGTCCACTCCATCATCCCCGAAGGAACAAGCCATCGGGAGAACTTCCAATGCTGTGAAATTACGGAGCGGAGTTTGCCGCCACTATATGAAATTCTTTCAAGCCAGACAATGCCAGCTACGATACCAAACACAGATGTAAAGGCAATCGTCCATAGCGCACGAGGAGTTGTTAGTCGACCAGTCTTAGCAAATAAGACAATGATCAACAGCTGCGGAACGTAACTCATCGCATCATTAAGAAAGGCTCGGCGGCGCTGTTTTGTTGCGAACAAATAGCGGCGGAAGAAGTCTTGAACAAGATACGCAAAGACCGTAGCAGACAAAGGCCAGGAGAGTTGATTCAGATCCGGTTGGTGGAAATAAATTGCAACAGCATGAACCGCTAGATTAATGCCCGCAAAACTCAGGATCGCAAGGCACAACTGCTGTATCACGACCGCGCCAAAATAATGAGGCCTGTTATCATCCGTTGTTTTCGGACCGATGCTCATCATTGGCGCGACAACAAGCGCATTCTGAATACTATTCACAAAAAGTAGCGCCAACCATGACAAGGCGAAGACCCCATATTGGGTTACTCCGAGAGCTCGTGCGATTACAACATTTGTCAGAAAGTTTGTAGCGCTAACGACTGCTTGATCAGCGAGGGCCCAAATCTCTCTTCCACCTAACTGACTTTGAAGTCGTGACCTCCGCAGATTAGTCAGATGCGCCCCCGTGCGGAGTATCAAGATTCAAACGGTTAGTAATTTCCCCTCCAGGCTCACGCCGTACCGTTGTACGACCAGTGAGCAGTTGCCAAATGAAAAGGAGGACAAAGCGGGGATTGTTTTTGAGATAACGCCGAGCCAGTCTTCGCGGCTCCGTAGCAAAACGGAATATCCACTCCAGGCCATAATTCATCATCCACCTGGGCGCCTGCGGCTTGATGCCAGCAATAAAATCGAAGGCCGCACCTACCCCGAACATGACCACCGGGATCTTCTCACGATGCTCAACCATCCACCTCTCTTGCTTTGGACAACCCAAGCCCACAAAAAGAATACGTGCACCAGAACAAGCGATCTTCTCGACCACCTCGTCGTCTTCTTCTGGAGTTAATGGCCGAAACGGAGGAGACATCGCGAAGGGAATTTGCAGTGACGGATAGTCGCGTCGCACAACTCGCAGTAGAGCCTCTAAAACCTCTGGAGATCCCCCGTAGAAACCTACTGGCACTTCTCTTTCCTCGGCCCTCTTTAGCATGGCGATCGTGCAGTCAGGACCATACACTCGGGATGCTTCAGTCTTACCTAACAGTCTAAGAGCCCAGACCAGCGGGACTCCATCGGGACTAACTATGTCCGCTTGGCTCAAACAGTCGCGGTAAGCCGGACTATCCACTGCTTCCATCACCACATGAACATTGGCAAAGACGAGCACACGAGAGTCGCATGCCCTAGCCCACTCAAGACTCTTTGCAACTACAGTTCCGTAACTGCTTGCAGAAACGTGTATTCCGAGAATGCTCGTCATGCCTTGTACTCCGATATGCGGTCGCGGAAGAGGGTAAGTAGTGCGAATCTCGGCAAAATTGCGGATCTCTGAACCATACTGCCACCTCGTATGTTAAAACCCGCAATGTATTAGTCACAAGGGAGCTAACTTCCTAGCACCTTCTTCTCCCCGGTCCAATGAACGAAAACCTCAGGGAAGACACCACGGCAGAAGGCGAATCCAGGAGCTCTATGACCAATTTTGAGAAGGCGAAATTTCCGCCACTTCATTCTCGTCAGCGTTTTCCACTGGAACGTGATCCAGCTCAATCCCTCCTCTAAATATCTGATCGAGACGACGATAGGTCTCTTCCATCTTGAACATTTCAATAAAATGCTGGCGGCTTTTACGACCCATATCCAGCCTTAACCTCTCATCAGACATCACACGTTCCAATGCGCGAGCGAGATCAACCTCATCACCCGGAGTAAAAAGCAACCCTGTCTTCTGGTCGATAATTTGTTCCGGTATTCCACCACACCGACTGCCGACCACCGGGGTCCCCGCGGCCATGGACTCCATCACTACACAGCCAAACGGCTCCGGCTGGACGGACGGTACAACAGTCACATCAAAGCCTGCGTAAAGAGGTCTCGGGTCCTCCACATCACCTGTCAAGATCACATAATCATCCAACTGCAACTCATGGATGAGGTCACGCAAACGCACTAAGTGATCCTTGTTCCCCGACTCCGCGCTACCGACGATTACATATCTGGAATTTGGAAATTTATCTCGGAGAAGCGCAGCCGCCTTTACCAGGACTTCCTGTCCCTTTCGTACAAACTTGATTCTTCCAACCACCCCGACCAGTAGATACGAGTCACCGATACTTGATCGAAAGCTGGCTACTTCATCATCGTTAACAGCCATTGCATCTTCCCCAAGACCGTCATAAACGATTCTGCAGCGGCCTTGAAGCCCCATCGCGAACTGGTTCTGCACTGTACGAGAAATCGTGATTACCTTGGTAGAGAGCAAGCACATATAGTACTGGTACACCCTCCACACAGAGGGAAACTCGGAGAGGAACTCTCGAATGTGCCACATGTGTCTTCGACCTGTCAGTTTCGCCGCAAGGGCTGGCGAAGGAAGTACCCCGGTGTTTGTGTGAACAATATCCACGTTAAGCCGCAGAATCAACAGAGCTAGCCACAGCGTCGACAGTGGATACCTGCACAACAGCATTAGCTTGCCTGCGAATGAAGCATATTGAGCCCTCTCGATAATGGCCAGTTTTTTGTGAATATGAACCTTAATACCCTTGTCTTCCAAGAGACCGACGAGCGGCCCGGAGCATGGCACAACCACGTGTACTTCGTGCCCAGCCTTAGCAAACAGCTCCATCATCCTCAATAGGCAGCGGCTCGCTCCGTAAATATCCGCAGAGTTGTTAACGGAAAGTATGATCATCGTCGCCTTTTTAGCCCTAAGCAATCAGGGATTTGCGTATTCCCTGCACTGTCTGTCCTCAACGATGGAGCGGCCTTCTAATCCTGAAGTATATGGGCTCGAAATTTCATCGTGCAATCACTCTTTGAACTCTGGACATCCTTCTTATTTCCCACGAGGCCATCCTTCCCCTTTTAGATGCATGTCTTTGCCTCCATTGACAAGAGTCTTTTGCTATCGGACAATGCCTGTGTATTCTACTTTTCACTCAAGTTATCAGGTCGAACTTGAACCGACCTTATGAAGGTTTTCAAGCCTGGAGGGGTCAATTATGGATAGAGTTGCTGTTACAGGTGGCAGCGGCTTTATCGGGACGAATCTCATTGAGTTCCTGTCCTTGCGGAGTGATATAGAAATTCTTAACTTGGATATCAAGCCACCACAAGAAGCGTCAGGTAAAAAGTACTGGACAAAATGCGATCTTCTGAATCCTGAAGATATATATAGAAACCTGCGTGAATTCCGGCCAAACAAAGTTGTACACCTTGGCGGAAGAACTGACATGCTGGGCACGACACTCCAGGATTATGCTGCAAATCACATCGGCACAGCGAATCTGATATCGGCGCTTCAGCAGATTTCGACTGTAGAACGCGTTATATTCACCTCGACCCAGTTTGTCGTAGGTCCGGGTCCGCTCCCTCTTCACGATCTGGACTTTCGCCCCCACACTATTTACGGCCAAAGCAAGGTTGAGTCGGAGAAGACTGTACGCGGAGCAGATCTTGATTGCATTTGGACTATCATTCGACCGACAAATATATGGGGGAAGGGACATCCTCGCTACCCCTATGAATTCTGGCGCGTACTAAAACAGGGCCGTTATTTTCATCCAGGCGGGAAGCGAGTTCGACGATCCTACGGGTACGTGGGGACAATCATTCAGCAGATCGACACCATCCTCAAAAGCTCCCCTGAACTCATCGATCGCGAAGTATTCTATGTTGGGGACCCGCCAATGGATTTACTTGAGTGGACCAATGCATTTGCCTTGGAACTCACAAATCACTCCGTCCATATCGTTCCTCGGCCAATGCTCAAAGCGATCGCAAAAATTGGAGACATCGTCGTTAGAGCCGGCGGTAAGTTCCCAATCTTCAGTTCACGGTACAGAAGCATGACGGAAGACTACGTGACGCCAATGGAAAAGACCTTTGAGCGGCTCGGCAGACCGAATATCACACTCGAACAAGGCGTAAAAGAGACAGTTGCCTGGCTCCGTACAACCGATCCATTCTGGCAACAATGAATCTTATCTCTGAACCTTCTTTGTAGCATTGGACGCAACATTGCCGCATCCCGCAGTCCCCACGAATAACGGCATCCGGAAAGAAGCAGAAGAGTTACTTGTCACTTGCGCCATTTTTCCTGAACAGGTCTCTTGCACTTGAACCGCATACCCGCACGACGCACAATAAACGGACTCGGAGTAGAGATAGGAAGCGTTTGCATTAGAAGAACGAAACGCAACGTCAGTGGACGAGACGGACATCGACGGATAAATCAGAGATCCTAATATTTCCGATTGGCCACCTTGTGACGTATCTACCACTGTTCCAGTGCCTTCCGTCTTCAATCCCAAAACCCAAACACTTCCGCCTAAGTTAGTGATCTTCGTTCCGTTCCCCTCTATATTCAGTTGTCGCGCCCACAGCTGTTGACCACCCTGCACGATAAATGGCCCGGCCTCGACATCATCCATAAACAAGTTTCCTGCACCAGGCGAGCTTGAATAATTGACGAAGCTGTCCTTCACAACGATTGGACGGCTACCATGATGTTCAATTTTCAGGCCATAACCAAACTGTTCAATGACCAGTGGCGTAGGCGCGCTGCTGTTTACCACAAGCCTGATACCTCCGCCGTTCGCGCCAGCCGGATCGCCATTGATCACCGAAGAAAACCCCACGACACGAGTCACTGTGTCCGGAACCGTAACCTTGGCCTCTGCGTAAGAAAAATAGGATGCAAACGGAAAGTAAATAGTAGTGGCGCCGCTATTCAACAATGCCTGCAACGACGATGTATCGCCATACCACGCAGGCTTGAATGCGGCCCACTGTAGCAGGGGGTCGCTTGGCGACGGAGGTGTCTCGCTCACACTCAACTTTAGACTGGTTGGCGTTGCAGAACCCGTGAGACTACGCGGCTGTCCTACAAGATACTCGGACACTGTTCCCTTCACGCTAACAGGTGTTGAACTTGACTTATCCAGGAGCGTCGCTGAATAGCCCGTCGATGTAACGTTTCTCAGATAAAACGTGCTACTCGATTCAATCGCAGTACGAGCCGCACTACCACCATTTAGATTCGCATCCAACAGCACTACAAAACCACCGCCGTTGTTCAAGATCGCCGGAACCGCATTGTTGCTCTGTAAACCTCGCACGACAATCGTCTGCTGCGCATTGCGGATGCCAGCTACATTTTGCTGGTTCAGAGTAAGCTCCTCAAACGTTGCGCTATACTCCGCATTCTTCAAATCAATTCCGACATTAAAACCTTGTATCGCAACATTTTTGATCAACAACGGCCCTGCATACTGCCCCGTGAGATCGATGCCGGTCGCACCCATTCCATCTTCGCTTGTTATGTTGACGTCGCGCACAGAACCGCTGTTATTGGAACCATAACTTACTGCAGTTACTCCTGGGTTATTGGGACCGATACTGATCCCAATATCCCAGATATTTTGATGAAACGATGTAATTCCTTGTGGAGTTACGATCAATGGCTTCCCATGAGCCGGATCATTAAAGCCATTCGCATTAGGCGCAAGACGGATGATGCTCACAGACGAACCGGCGCCTTGCAACGTAACACAGCAGCCGATCCATCGCAGCGTATCGCTGACCAGATAAGTCCCCGGCGGAAAATACAATGCCTTCGGCCGCCCATAATAATCCGTCGATGCATCCTGACGGCCATCTGCCAGAGCACGCTGAATTGCTCCGGTATCATCCGTCACGCCGTCACCCACTGCGCCGTAAGTCTTCACTGAGGGCATGAAGCCATCTGGAAACACAATAGGCCCGGCAATCAGTTGGGCTCCATACGTCGACTGAGCCGAACTTGCGGCCTGAACAACTGACTGACTTCGCGCACCGTGAGTTATATGAAGTGGAGCACACCAGAGCAAAGTAAGGCCAGCCAACACTAAGACGATAGTGCGAGGGGAGGGCACCATGCGACTACTCTGACACGATTCGCTTGCTTTGTATATATCGCGCCGAGCCGCACCGTATATAACAACAGAACAAAAATCTTGCCGGACAAAATACGTTGCACTGCAGTTATATCCGTATCCACTTCAAAGGAAACCCTCTTACCTTCATCTACGCAAATACAATACCGTCCCCAATCAGAAGCCGTTAAAACTATACGTTCACTAATCAAAACAAAATATTAACCCCATTCAAATAGAATTCATCTTGAGCAAACAAACCACGAGAAGCAACCTCCTCTTATCATCACCGTTCCACGGAGCCTTGGATGACCACCCGCACGACCCGCCGCCGATTCCTCACCACATCCACCGCCGCAGCAGCAGCTCTTTCTCAGCGCGCAGCTTTCGCCGCTTCCCTGCCCTCCACCCCACAGGACGACGACACCCCCTATAAGCTATTCTTCAACCAGCCCGCCACCCAGTGGTCTGACTCCCTCCCCGTCGGCAACGGGCGCCTCGGAGCCTGCGTCTTCGGAAATCCCTCCCGCGAACGCATCCAGCTCAACGAAGATTCCATCTGGGACGGCGAGCACCGCGACCGCAACAACCCCAAAGCAGGGGAAGCCGTCCCCAAAATCCGCGAGCTACTCTTCGCCGGCAAAGTCGCCGAAGCCGAAGCCCTCGCCCTCGCCGACATGATGTCGATCCCCCGCCGCATGCCCTGCTACCAAACCCTCGGCGACCTTCACCTCGACTTCGGCCCCATCGACACCCCAGAAAACTACCGCCTCGAACTCAACCTCGACACTGCCATTGCCACCACAACCTTCACCTACAACGGCACCCGCTACACCCGCGAAGTCTTCAGCTCCTTCCCCGACCAGGTCATCGTCATCCACCTCACCTCCAGCACTCCGGGCAAGCTGAACCTCATCGCGACTCTCGACCGCCCCGCCCACTTCGCCACCGCAGCCATCGCCTCCAATCGCCTCACACTCTCAGGCGAAGCCCTTCCCGTCAACGACAACCCCGGCCTCCCCATCAAAGAGCGTCAGGTTGGCATCAAATACTACGCAGAACTCCTCGCCACAGCCGACCCGAGCGCAGTCATCAGCACCAAGGACGCCACCCTTACCATCTCCAAAGCCACCACCGCTACCCTTTTCATCGACTGCACCACCAGCTACCGCTACCCCACAGGCGAGCAAGCGATGCAATCAGCCGTGGCCAAAAACCTCACCGCCGCCCGCGTCCGCACCTACGCTGACCTTCGCAGCCGCCACATCGCCGACCACCAGCGTCTCTTCTGCCGCGCCGAGATCTCCTTTTTAGCTCCGGGAGAGAAAGATCCCAACGCCGCCACTCCTACCGACGAGCGCGTCCAGTGCATTAAAAATGGCGGCGAAGACATCCATCTCCTCCCCATCTACTTTCAATACGGCCGCTACATGCTCATCTCCAGCTCCCGCCCCGGAACTCTCGCCTCCAACCTGCAAGGCATCTGGAACGAATCCGTCGATCCGCCCTGGGGCTCCAAGTACACCATCAATATCAATACTGAAATGAACTATTGGCTGGCCAACCGCGCCAACCTCGCCGACCTCAACGGCCCACTCTTCGATCTCATTGAGAACACCCGCCCATCCGGAACCATCACAGCCCAGCGTTACTACAAAGCTCGCGGCACCGTCATCCACCACAACACCGACATCTGGGGCGACACCTCTCCAATCGACGCGCTAGGCGGAGGCATCTGGCCTATGGGAGGCGCCTGGCTGTCCCTCCACCTCTGGGACCACTTCGACTACACCCGCGACACCGCCTTCCTTCGCGACCGCGCCTACCCACGCCTCCGCGACAACGCCCTCTTCCTCCTCGACTACCTCATCCCCGCCCCAGCCGGAAGCCCCTACGCAGGCCATCTCATCACTGGCCCCTCCTGCTCCCCAGAAAACAAATACAAACTCCCCGACGGCTCCCCCCACAACCTTTGCATGGCCCCCACCATGGACATCGAGATCACCCGCGCCGTCCTCACCCGTCTCCTTCAGGCCGCCGAAGTCCTCGGCCCCTCCGTCTTGGCCTCCGACACCGACCTCCACACCCGAGCCCGTACCGCCCTCACCAAACTCCCACCCTTCAAGATCGGCAAAGCCGGCAACCTGCAGGAGTGGCCTGAAGACTACGTAGAAAACGAGCCGGGCCACCGTCACATCTCACATCTTTTCGCGCTCTTTCCCGACGACCAGATTACCCCACGCCGCACCCCTGAGTTCGCTCAAGCCTGCCGCACTACCCTCGATCGGCGCCTGGCCGCCAACGGAGGCAGCACCGGCTGGTCCCGCTCCTGGATCATCAACTGCATGGCACGCCTCGAAGACGGCGACGCCGCTTACCAGAACGTCCTCCAGCTCTTCCGTCAATCCACCCGCCCTAACCTCTTCGACGTCTGTGGCCTCCAGAAGAATGCCCCCTTTCAGGTCGACGGCAATCTCGGCGGCCCCACTGGTCTCATCGAAATGCTCCTCCAATCTCACGCCAACAGTACAGACCCAAACCTGAACGTAGTCCGTTTCCTTCCCGCGCTCCCCGCTGCGTGGCCCACCGGGACCTTCCGCGGTCTTTGCGCCCGAGGCGCCCTGGAGATCGACCTCGCATGGAACGACGGCAAAGCTACCAAGGCAGTCCTCAGAGCCACAAGCACCCACACTCACCGCTTAGCCGCCCCCAGAGGTCAGACGATCACATCCATCACCCCACCCGGTTCCAAGCCTGTCCCCACCGATGCCGCCGACGAGATCTCCCTACCCATCAAAACCGGCGAGACCTTCATTATTAACTTCGCATAGCGCAGCGCAAACCAAAGAAAAAAAACACACATACCCCCCGAGCCCCTTGACACCGTTGATAAACTAAATCTAATGAAGCAAAGAGAAGCCCGGCGCAAACCGGGCTTTTCCATTTCCTGCAAACCCAAAGAAGGAAGTCCAGACTTAAGTCATTTATTTTTAGGACTTTGAGGCCTCGTGTAAGGGGAGGGGTACACCCGACAGAATCAAAGTGGATCTGGCCGAGCTGTGATCCGTGTAGAAAGCGATTCCAAAAGATGTTTCGTATATAAGCCGGTCGCTACAAACTTTGCTCCATCTCTTATCATCATCAAAAGAACCTGCTCGCCATCTTTGTCGATAGAAGTGACCTCATTGAGATCGACAACACAACTCTGAGATGTGGAGCAATGTCGATTCGCTCGCCAGTTTGCGATCAGCTCATCGATGGATGATCCTGTCAGCCGGCCTTGAAGAACCCAACGTTGCTCGGATGTCGTCTCGGTAACCGTGATTCGTAGCATGTTGCCTGTTCCTTGCAATCCGACATGTTGATGTATCTCCCAGGGACAGAGCCTATTTCCTCTCTTCCTTTCCGTCTCAAGGATCACGCCTGCGATTACCTAGTGGCGTGCAATCGACATGCCTAACGTGAAGCCATTTTCTCGGTGGCTAATGTTTGAAAAAACGTAGAAGTTGGTGAAATACGTAAGGAGACGTTCGCAAAAATGCTTATAGATTGGCAGTGTGCCAAACCGTTGGCATCAAGCAACTAGGATTTCTGCGGGCGGGAGATGCCGAGCTTTTGCATTCGAAATTGGAGCGTTGGACGCTTCATTCCAAGTTTCGCAGCTGCTCCGTTTGGTCCGGCGAAGACCCAGTTCGTCTGTTCGAGAACTGACAGAATGTGTCTCCGTTCGATTTCTTCTAGGGTCGCAGCTCCGTTTGTGTGGCCGTTTGCGTCGGAAGCTTTCGATCTGAGCTCATCTAAGGACACCTTCAGTACAGGACCTTTCGAGAGGATCACTGCTCGCTCGATAACATTTTGCAATTCACGAATGTTTCCCGGCCACGGGTAATGAGCCAGTGCGTTCATTGTCTCTGCGGAGATCGTGTCGATGTTCTTAGTCATATTGCGTGCAAAGTGCTGCGCAAAATGCCTCACAAGGAATGGAATATCCTCTTTCCTCTCTCTGAGAGGAGGGACATAGATTGGAAAAACATTTAACCGGTAAAACAGATCCGAGCGGAACTTCTGCTCCTCCACCATCGCACCAAGATCTCGATTTGTGGCCGCAATAAGTCGCGCATCCGTGCGAAGCGTGCGCGAACTCCCTAAGCGTTCAAACTCGCGTTCCTGTAGAACGCGCAGAAGCTTCGGCTGCAGCTCAAGAGGAATCTCACTGATTTCATCAAGAAAGATGGTTCCTTGAGAGGCCAACTCGAAACGCCCGATTCTCTGCGCGATGGCTCCAGTAAATGCCCCTTTCTCGTGGCCAAACAACTCGCTCTCCAACAATCCAGTAGGAATTGCCGCGCAGTTCAGTTTGACAAAGGGAGATTTTCGCCGTCGGCTAAGGTTATGAACGGCACGAGCAATCAGTTCTTTTCCACTACCGGTCTCTCCTTGAATTAGGACGGTCGAATTTGTCGGAGCAACAGCTTCTACCTGACGTAACACCTGACGAAGCGCTGTGCTGTTCCCGATGATCTCCTCAAAGTTTAATTCGTTACGGATCTCATCTTCGAGATAGAGATTCTCCTGTTTGAGCTGGTCTGAGAGCTCGGTAATCCGGCGGTAGGCAAATGCATTGTCGATGGCAATCGCAACCTGTCCGGCTATTTGTGACAGAAATTCAATATCTGGGCGAGTAAAGGCATTCTTTTCCAGCCTCATCAAACAAAGTACGCCGAGGTTGCTATTGCATCGAATCAAAGGGAGCATGCAGATTGTCTCTACGCCATCTCCGGAAATGGCCCAGTCGCCAAAATCGGATCCATTCAACTCTTCAATGTCACCGACCCATGGTTTTCCTGTCCGAAAGACTTGCCCGGCGAGTGAACCGTCGAGCGGTTTTGACATGTCCTGATGCAAGACTCCTTTGCCATCTGGAAAATCGAGTGCATAAAGTTGAAGTTGTCTGTTCGCAGCATCGGGCAAAATTAGCGCCACGCCGTCCAAACGCATGGTTTTGCGAATACCAGGAGAGACGCACCGGAGAACTTCTCGCAGCTCAAGGTTAGAGACAACGCTGTTATTTAGGTCGAGAATGAGCTGCAACTTGTTACGCTCACTTTCTAACTGGTCTCGCACAACTTCTGAATGGGCAAAATTTAGGCGGTCGTCTATTGCCAGAGCAACGTAATCGGCAATTAAAGACAGAAGATCGATCTCGCTCTCGGGGAAGGCATCTCGGGACTTTCTTGCAAAACAAAGAACTCCAAGTCTACGGAGCGCAGTATTGAGTGGAAGCACACAGAAGGATTGGTCCCCGCGTTTACGGAAGAACCGGACGACCTCATCAAGCTTAGGCTCCTCGTCAAGCGATGAAACAACGAGAGGCAATTGCGTAGAGATGATCTGAGAGAGTTCATCTTGCCATGGTTCCATCGAGGATTCTTGACCGATTGCAAGCCCATCTCCATCAACTACATACCTTGAAAGAATACTTTCCTGCGAAAAAATCAAGGCAGTCGTATGGGAGGCGACAAGATTGGAAAGTTCGAACGGCAAGGCACGCATCAACTGCTCGGGATCGGAATGTGAGCCCAAACTGCGGGCAAAGCACACAAGTTCCTTGATCTGTTCAGACCGCAAGCCGATGTCGGCTGAGGGAATGCGCTGGGAATGCGACCTCATATTCGATTAAAACAGTGTCCGTCCTTCACAGATGACTTATAGATGCTGAAGTGACCTGTCTGGCTGCCAAATGCTTGGCAGAGAGTCAGTGGGCTGGCAGATGGGGGACATATTTTGCGCGGGTGGCAACGAGGCAGGCACGAATCTTGCTTTTATATGAGTAATTTATAGCGCCTATGGAGAACAGCATTTTGTGGTCAGCAAGTTGCAATATGGCTGCATTATCAGGACCGATAATTCGTCCTTTGAGAATCGCGGAAATCAGTGTATTTCAACCTGTTCCAAGGGGGGCCCGGATGCATCTGGAGCAGCATACCGAACATCAGCCGAACTTTAGGCTTGACGTCCCGCTGCACGATTTACTCACCAAATCTACGGCAACCCAGCCGGGATTGCACCCCAGCGGACCACCTCAAAAATTTCCCGACCCTGTCTTCCCCCAGCATCCCGAATTGATGGTGCCGATCGATCCGACCGATGGGTGGGTTCCACCTGAAAAGCGAACATGGACCCCTGGGCAGATCTATCACACGATGCAGGGTTGGCTCTTCCCTTACATACGCTCAAGAGTCACAGCCGGAGACTTTCATCCGCTGATCGCGTATCTCTTCACTGAATTCAAGTGCAATCTCGATTGCCACTACTGCTGGGCCTTCGACAACAAAGTCAAAGGAATGACTGAGGATACGGCAAAGCGATCCATCGATTGGCTCCATGGTACGGGCTGCCGCGTTCTGGCCTATATGGGCGGTGAGCCCCTGCTGCGCCCGGATCTCATTCATCGAATTACCTACTACGCCGCAAAGAAGAGCTTCTGGATCTACCTGCCAACCAACGCGCGGCTATTGCGTACCGATGTGATCGACAAGCTGGCTGATGCGGGAATCTCCACTTTCAACATTGCGGTTGATGCTGTCGATCTGAAGCCCGGTCTGCCCAAAGCGCTGGCGCCGATCCGTGAGCAGTTCGACTATCTGATCCGTAAGCAGTACGGGTATGGCTTCTCGGTCTTCCTTAACATCAACATCTGCCGCAACAACTTGGATGATGTGCGACAGCTTACCGAGATAGCTCACGACAATGGAATCGCAACCGACTATCACATCAACGAGTCTCCATTGCTCGAGCAGGATGAACACTTCAAACACGCGGACAACAATGTCACCTACATCACCAAGGATGACTGGCCGGCTGTAGAGGAGACCATTCAATGGCTGACCGAGAAGCAGGACTCCGGCTACAAAATGGTGAATTCGAACACTCGACTATGGCAGATGGTCGACTTTATGAAAGGCAATCATTTCCCCTGGAACTGCCGAGCTGGACAAAACTCGATGATCATTCGTGTTGATGGAACGCTGGCCCCCTGTTTTCCGATGTATACGGCTAGCTATGACTGGGGCGTAGTAGGGAGCCATAAATTCGACACGAAACAACTTGATCACCAAAAAGAAACTTGCCAAACTCACTGTTTTTCTACGCTCAATCACATACTTGGCTGGTGCTACAACGACCAGCGCGTCATTAAATATTTCTTCAAACAGCTTGCACATGGTTTCCAGGGGATGAATGGGCAACTGTAAAAGCCCGCCATTTTGAATATTCAAGCCGATTGGACCCTAAAGCAATTAGGCATAAGGAGATGCAAATGCCAGTAACCGAAGAGATCGTTCAGAAAGACTTCGAAGTAGAGATTCAGGCTCGTATCGACGCTGAGCGGGCGCGCCTCCGCGCTGAGGCTGGACTAGCCCGCATGCGTGAGTTCAAGAAGCCCGTTGAGCGGACGTTCACAGCGGCTGAGCGTGACTACGTGACGATTCTCTTTGGCGGTCTGACCTGGAAGCACGAAGAGATGATAAAGGCTGTCTTCCATGGCAGCGGCTACCGTTGCGAAAACATTCCCACACCGATAGTGGATGACTTCCAGGCCGGAAAAGAGTTCGGAAACAATGGCCAGTGCAATCCGACCTACTTTACGGTTGGCAACCTGGTGCGCTACCTCCAGAAGCTAGAACAACAGGGTGAGACACGCCAGCAGATCATCGACAACTATGTCTTCTTCACCGCAGGATCCTGTGGACCGTGCCGTTTCGGCATGTATGAAGCTGAATACCGCTTTGCGCTGAAAAACGCGGGCTTCGATGGCTTCCGAGTTTTACTATTCCAGCAGACAGATGGCATCAAGGCTGCCAGCGGAGAACCGGGTCTGAAATTTTCTGTCGACTTCGGTATGGGCATGCTTAACGCACTCAATCTTGGCGATGTCATTAATGAGCTTGTATACCAGGTGCGCCCCTTCGAAGTTAATAAAGGCGAGACGGATCGCGTCATACAAGAGTCTGTAAAGACGTTGACCGATACGTTGCGTGACAGGAAGCGATGGCACATCATGGATGCGGCTCCTTCTTGGGCGAAGCCATATCTCGAGAAGCACGAGAAGCTCGAATCCATTGGCTGCACCCTTGGAAAGATCGGCAACAACCTATACGGCAAAGAATATGTAGATGCGTTGCATACTTGCCGCGACAGCATCAACTCAATTGAAGTCGATCGCTTCCGCGTGAAGCCCGTCATTAAGATCACCGGCGAGTTCTGGGCGCAGACGACTGAGGGTGACGGCAACTTCAACATGTTTGCCTTCCTCGAAAAAGAAGGGGCACAAGTGCTGGTCGAACCCATCGCGACATGGATCGCTTACATGATGTTCGTTGCCAAAGAGGGCGCCAAAGCGCGAGCGGATGCCGAAGCTCCTTATCGCGATCCTAAGTGGTATGAGATTAAAAAACGCCTCGCCAATGATCTAAAGATATTTAAGAAGACCGGTGGCTTGAGCGCAGGTAGCGTTATGTGGACCTATTTCTATCACCGCACCATCAAGCATATGGGTGATACCGCGCATCACCTGATCCCACAGAAAGAACTGTCGCGGCTGGCGCATCCCTTCTACCATCAACTCGCTCGCGGTGGAGAGGGCTATATGGAAGTGGGTAAGAATGTCTATTACACCGTGAACCACCTCTGTCACATGGTGTTGGCACTGAAGCCGTTTGGTTGCATGCCATCGACACAATCAGACGGTGTCCAGTCGCGCGTCGTCAATAAGTTCAAGGACATGATCTTCCTGCCAATTGAGACTTCAGGAGAGGGTGAAGTGAACGCGCATAGCCGAGTTCAGATGGCGCTTGCAGAAGCAAAGGCGAAGGCGCGTGCTGAATTCGATGGAGTGCTACAGCAAACTGGGAGGTCCCTCGAGGAGTTGCGAGAGTATGTCGACGAGCATCCGCACCTTAAGCGCGCGCTTTATAAGGTTCCACACCGGCAGGGCATCGCTGGGACTGCGGCTCAATTCGCCTGGCATGTAAGCGATCTAATGAAAAAAGATAGCGCGTATCGTCGGAGGATTCGAACAGCTGTCCCTCTCCAGCGAGTTGCGTAAGGCGTCCAGCATTCTTCCAGCATCGAGGCTTCGTCATTGAGGAGATGTCAATGCAACAATTCCTGGTTGGTCTGGACGTGGGTTCTACGACCGTCAAAGCGATTGTGGTCGACGCAGCGACGGACAAGACCATATGGCAGGACTACCAGCGTCATGAGACGCGTCAGCCGGAGAAGGTTCTTGAGTTCCTGCGCCGCATGGAAGAGGACACAAACATTGCCCCAGGAAACACACGAATATTTGTCACCGGTTCGGGTGGCGGAACGATAGCCGAAATGATCGGTGCGAAGTTTGTCCAGGAAGTACATGCCGTCTCACTCGCGGTCGAAAAACTTCATCCAGAGGTTTACTCCGTTATCGAACTAGGCGGACAGGATGCGAAGATCATCGTGTTCAAAGACGATGAAGAGACTGGTCGCAAGAAGAAGATACCGTCGATGAATGACAAGTGCGCCGGAGGCACTGGGGCCGTCATCGACAAGATTAATGCCAAGCTCAAAATTCCCGCTGCAGAGCTCGCAAATCAGGGATATCACAACGTCAAACTACACAAGGTTGCCGGCAAGTGCGGCGTCTTTGCCGAGACCGACATCAACGGACTACAGAAGACCGGCACACCGTCTGACGAGTTGATGGCCTCTCTCTTTGAAGCCATCGTGCTACAGAATCTCAGCGTACTGACACGCGGACATACCCTGCGGCCCCATGTTCTTCTCCTTGGCGGTCCGAACGGATTTATCCGTGGCATGCGCGAAGCATGGCAAGCCAACATTCCGCGTATGTGGAAGGAACGCAAGGTTGAAATTCCGGAAGGCACAAATCCGGAGGAGTTGATTAAGGTCCCCGAGAACGCACAATACTTCGCGGCACTGGGATCGGTCGAATTTGGCAAAGAGGAAGAGCCCGCAATAGGTCGTTACCTCGGCACCGAAAAGCTTAACTACTACATCGACTACGGCCGCGCAGAAGAAAAGGCAGCCTCTGGTGGCAAAGGTTTGGTTGCGGAAGACGCTGAGCTAGTCGCTTTCAAGTCGGCTTATGCGAAGAAGAAATTTAACGTCGCAGAGTTTTATCCGGGGCAAGCGATCACTGGTTTCATTGGAATTGACGCAGGATCGACTTCGACCAAGGCTGTTGTACTCGACAAAGAAGGCGAGATTCTATGCAAGACCTACCAGCTTTCGAACGGGAATCCGATTCAAGATACGATCGAAGTTTTTGAGAAGCTTCGAGCGCAGATCGAGACGAAAGGCGCGACGCTCGAAATACTCGGTGTCGCCACTACCGGTTATGCCAAAGATATTCTCAAGGATGTTCTGAATGCCGACGTTGCTCTCGTGGAGACAGTCGCACACACGGAGTCGGCGCTAAAGTTCTACGACGATCCCCATGTCATCGTGGACGTTGGCGGTCAGGACATCAAACTCATCGTTCTGAAAGATGGCCGTGTAAAGGACTTCAAGCTGAACACACAATGCTCCGCCGGGAACGGATACTTCTTGCAATCGACTGCTGAGGGCTTCGGCATAAAGGTCGACGAGTTTGCCGACATTGCCTTCGCCGCCAAATCTATGCCGTCGTTCGGCTATGGATGCGCTGTGTTCATGCAATCCGACATCGTCAACTTCCAGCGACAAGGTTGGCGATCAGAAGAGATACTCGCAGGTCTCGCCGATGTTCTTCCTAAGAATGTCTTCCTCTACGTCGCGAGCATTCCTAATCTAGCGGCTCTGGGCACACGTTTTGTCCTCCAGGGTGGCACACAGAATAATCTTGCCGTAGTCAAAGCGGAGGTGGACTTCATTAAATCCAGCTTCCGCGCAAACGGAAGAGAGCCGGAGATTATTGTTCACGAGCACTGCGGCGAGTCTGGCGCAATCGGCGCCGCGCAGGAGGCCCTCCGACTCTGGCGCAATGGTCGTCAGACAACGTTTATCGGTCTTGAAGCCGTTGCAAACATCCGCTATCACACAACACGTAATGAAGATACTCGCTGCTACTTCTGCAAGAACAATTGCCTACGCACCTTTATCGACGTCGATGTTACGGGCGAAAAGAGCCACGAGCACAAGCACTCCCATGGTGTCGCAGAAGACCGCGCGGCCACGGTGGAAGAGATAGCAGAAGTCGTATCTACCCTGCCGTCACTTGAGCAGATCCAGGCAAATCTTCCGCCAGTTGAATCGCACGGTTCTTGCAGCAGTGGTGGGCACAGTTCTCCCTCAGTGTTCAAAGCTAAGGTAGAACCGCTAGTTCAAATTCAATTGACTCCCGGATCGAACAAGATCGTCGAGCTGCAGAAACCTACAGAGTTTCAGCCACGCAAGACCAAGGTTCCCTTGAAAGTAGGAGAACAACGGCTCATTATCGCCACGTGCGAAAAGGGTGCCGTGGAAGATCTCGACGAGATGAAGGGCATCAAGGCCGATATCGACAAAATCAAAGCCATCAATCCGAACTACGTTGATATCGCTGCGCGCGATGTCTTCCGCCATCGTGAGGTAGAGATCGTCTCCGACTCCATCCCATCTACCAAGGGGTTGTTCCTTTCGAAGACAACAAAGGAACGTGTCGCTCTCATGGAGCAGCGCAAGGAATACCGCGTAGGAATTCCGCGCCTCCTGAACACGTACACTTACGCGCCATTCTTCAATGCGTACTTCGCCAGCCTCGGGCTAAAGTCTGAAAACATCGTCTACTCCGATTACACAACGCCCGAACTTTATCGGGCGGGTGCAAGCCGCGGAGCGATCGACCCCTGCTATCCCTCAAAGATCGGCATCGCGCACGTCTACAATCTCCTCGCCACCAAACACACAAAGAAGCCGCTCCATGCGATCTGGTTCCCGATGTATGACGTATTGCATACGCATCTCGTAAACCTGACTGGATCGAATGCATGCCCCACAGTCACGGCAACCCCAGAGACGGTCAAAGCTGCCTTCACCAAGGAAAGCGACATCTTCTCCGAAAACGGCATCGTGTACATGGATCCAATCTTGAATCTCCAAGATGAGAGGATATGTGCTGACCAGATGTTTAGGGCCTGGAGTCCTGTATTAGGTCTAAGCCGCGAAGAAAATGAACGCGCAGTCGCCCTTGGATTCAAGTCCTTACATGAATGCGAAGTTGAAATTCGCCGGCAGGCGCGTGAGACCCTCGATCAACTCGAACGCGAAGACCGCATCGGCATTGTGATGCTGGGCCGCGTCTATCATCACGACCCAGGTCTCAACCACGAGATCATGGAAGAGTTTCAGAAACTGGGGTATCCAGTCTTTTCCCAAAGCACGTTGCCCCTGGACGAAGATTTGCTTGACCGACTATTTGGGGAGGAGGTTCGCGCTGGACTGATCACGCACCCACTGGACATCAGCGATGTGTGGAAGAATCGTTACTCCACCAGCACCAACCATAAGGTATGGGCTGCGAAATTTACGGCGCGCCATCCCAACCTGGTTGCTCTCGAGGTTTCCAGCTTCAAGTGCGGCCACGATGCTCCTATCTATGGAGTCATCGAAGGCATCATCGAACAATCAGGTACGCCTTATTTCTCATTTAAGGATCTTGACGAAAACAAGCCCTCAGGCTCCATCCGAATTCGTGTCGAGACGATCGATTATTTCCTGCGCCGTTATCGCGAAGACATCATCAAACGGCGAAGCCTCGAAACCGATATCGAAACACAATTAGCTGTTTTCGAACAGTCACTTCGCAGCAAACCACGAGGTGAGTTGGCAATGGCAGGTGATTAGCGTTGAGATTGACCTGGAATCCACTCTGTAACCTCTAAGCAAAGATGTGTCGCATATCTGCGGAGCCCCAACTTGTTCATGAGTGCATCGTGGAGTTCAATCAATCGGTTCGTCTTCTCCAACCTTGCTCGTCGCCCCATTCGCACTATCCTGAGTGTTCTGGCTATCGCGGTTGAAGTAACGATGATCCTTACCCTGGTCGGCGTCAGTTACGGGACGCTCGACGGGACAGCTCGTCGAGCTCGCGGTGTCGGAGCGGATATTCTGATCCGTCCACCTGGATCATCGATCATATCGCTCAGTACCGCTCCAATGAGCGATAAGCTAGTTTCGTTGCTCGCTAGCCAACCCGGAGTCGCGATGGCCATCGGTACGGTCGTTCAGCCTCTTCAAGGCCTCGATACGGTCACTGGTCTCGACCTCAACCAGTTTTCAAAGATGAGTGGAGGCTTTCACTTTCTGGAAGGCGGCCCTTTTCAAAGGGATGACGACATTCTTATTGATGAATTCTATGCGCGCGAAAAAAGACTCCACGCGGGCGATAATCTTAACCTGATTGGCCACGATTGGCATGTAGCCGGTGTCTTCGAGTCCGGCAAGCTTACCCGGATATGCATCAGGCTGCCGGTCCTGCAGCAACTAACCGGAAATCCAAACCACTTAAGCCAGATATATCTCAAGGTCGACAATCCTGCTCATGTGCAGGAAGTTGTCGACGAACTCCGCAAGACACTCCCCGGATATCCGGTTTATACGATGGAAGAATTCACGTCTCTTTTGTCGATCAACAGCGTCGGCTTGTTGCGCAACTTTATCGGCGTCGTAATCGCAATTGCTATTGTTGTGGGATTCATTGTCGTCTCAATGGCGATGTATACCGCTGTTCTTGAGCGCACCCGCGAGATCGGTATTCTGAGGTCGCTAGGTGCGTCCTCATCGTTCATCTTCAGCCTTCTTTTGAAAGAGACACTCCTCCTGGCGCTCGTTGGTACTGGCATAGGCATCGTGTTTACTTATTTCGCCCAATGGTCGATCGAGCACATTGGACACTCCGGCCTAACGCAGGAGACCGTCTACGCTTGGTGGCCTATAGCAGGTGCGATTGCCATTACAGGTGCAATACTTGGCACCTTGGCCCCGGCGTTCAAGGCTATCCACCAAGAAGTAACTCAGGCACTTTCCTATGAATAGGAACAATATCCTGGGCAATGAACGTGGTTCGCGGCTAATCACAAAGTCATAAAGTTATAGACTTGAGCTCTTCCTCATACCGCATCGGTGATGCTAGACCCAAACGGGATCCAGATTATCCTTCAATTGATCATCTGCGAGGGCGCTCAACAATCATCCACAGACGCGGATACGGCACGCAAACTCACAGACGACGATATACCTCTGCGCAGGCGGTCTCCGCAGATAAACGGAGTGCAAGTAGGAGGCAGGTAGAGTCGATGATGGAGGATGGAAGCGGCTTGGAAAATCCCCCCCCCGCTGATTTTGGGATTGTCACTTAGGTTCGCCATAAACCATTTATTTTATTATGGTTTATGGCGGGGACGACGGGGCTCGAACCCGCGACCTCTGCCGTGACAGGGCAGCGCTCTAACCAACTGAGCTACGTCCCCAGACATGTCACATAAGAAGAAGCAATCTAGGAGAGTATCTCCATCGCTCTCTTCTAATCTGCTATTGCTTTGGAACCCATCTTTAGGCGATCAAAAAACCTATGGATCCGGTCAGCAACAGTATTGAGTGTATCAGAAGATGCGCCCAACAGACTAGCTCACTTCGAATCTATCTCCGCGCTTAGGGCACACGACCTCCAGCCCATATCGTTTTTCGATCTCTTCCTTCAGTGCCTCTTGTGCCAGCGGCTCGCCGTGCACCAAAAACACCTTCTTCAACCCCTTCACCGCAGGTTCCATCCAAGCCAACAACTCACTCTGATCCGCGTGACCGCTCAGCTCGCCGATCGAATCGACCTCCGCCCGCAGACGCATCGGCTCGCCAAAGATGTTCACCTCCGGCAGCCTGTCCACAATCTTTCGGCCTAGCGTATTTGCCGCCTGATAGCCAGTAATCAGCACCAGGTTGCGCGGATCCTCGATCCCATTCTTCAGATGATGCAGTATCCGTCCGGCCTCGCACATCCCCGACGCTGACATCACCAGAAAAGGTACGCGCAGATCATTCAGAGCTTTACTCTCCTGCACCGTACGGGTATAGCGCAATCGTTCCCATCCAAAGGGGTCCGTACCCTTGCTGTAGAATTCGCACGCCTCTTTGTCCCAATCCTCCGTATGCTTGCGAAAGACATCGGTCACAGCAACCGCCAGCGGACTGTCCACAAAAATCGGTATATCCGGAATCTGCTTCTCATCAATAAGCTGATGCAGCAGCAGTACCAGTTGCTGAGTCCGTTCCACGGCGAACGCCGGAACAATAATGTGGCCACCTCGCCCAATCGTCCGCTTCACCAATCTGGCCAGCTTCTGCTTCACCGGCCCAATCGGTTGATGCAGCCTATTCCCATACGTACTCTCCATAATCAGATAATCTGCAACCGGCGCCGCATCCGGATCGCGAATAATCGGCAGGTCTTTGCGCCCTACATCACCAGAAAAGAGTAGCCGCGTTGTCTGCCCTTTCTCTACAGCCTCGACCAGAACACAGGTCGAGCCCAGCATATGCCCCGCGTTCGACAGCGACACGCTGAACCCCGCGTCTTTCGTCGAACCAGCCAGCAGCTTCGGCTCGTGCATCTGTATCTGCTGCATCTGCCGGCTCACCTGCTCGGCATCCTCTTGCGTATAGAGCGGCTGAACCGGTTCAGCACCTTGCGGCAGCTTCAACAAGTTCCTGCGTCCACGCCGCCGATTCATGAAATCCGCATCGCCTTCCTGAATATGGGCACTATCTTTGAGCATCGGCCCGCATAGATCGATCGTCGAAGCAGTCGCGTAGATCGGCCCCCTATACCCTCGCTTCGCTAGCGACGGCAGATTGCCGCTATGGTCAATATGCGCATGCGACAATACCACCGCGTTCAACCCGCCAGTTCCCTGCCCCGCAAGCTGCTCGTCTGGCAAAGCCAGATGCGAATTGATCTCAACCGCCTCCTGCCGCCGCCCTTGAAACAGCCCGCAGTCCAGCAGAATATTCTGCCCGGCACACTCGAGATGATGAGACGATCCCGTAACCGTCTGTGCTGCGCCCCAAAAATGCAATCGAATGCCCATCTTCCCTCGGTCCAGCCTTGTGGAGTTGTTTGTGCCGGCTTTGCTGGCTGCTCTGTCGGGCCCCCCAGCTAGCCTCGTGTAAGACACAAAGGATGAAGATATCTCTCCACACACATGTTGACAATACCGGGCCTGAAATACGCCGATGCTGATGTTCGCAGTCAATCTTCTCTTTTGTCGGAGCGCCTCGCCCCTTCCGCATTGCATCCTGTGATCCACTCCCATACACTTAGATTGGTTCGTAGGAATCGGAGCGGGCGGTTAGCTCAGCTGGTTAGAGCGCCTGCCTTACAAGCAGGATGTCGGGGGTTCGAGTCCCTCACTGCCCACCATTTCACCGTCTCCCAAACCAAACGCCGCACATCGCATATTCCGCCGCGCCCTTACTCATGGCATCTCGCCTCATCATTAACGCGGACGACTTCGGCCTAACCCCCGGCATTAACCGAGCTATCGCCCAGCTTCATGAGGCTGGAGCCCTCACTTCAGCCACTCTCATGGCGACCGGGGCCGCATTCGACGACGCCGTATCTATCGCCCGTGCTCACCCCACACTTGGCATCGGCTGCCATATCGTCCTCACCGACGGCATCCCCGTCTCGCCCCCGCAGAGCATCCCCACCCTACTAGGCGCCGATGGCAAGACCTTCCGCCCCTCGCTCCTCGATTTTGTCCAAGTCCTTCTCCGCGGAATCATCCGCGAAGACGACATCGAGCGCGAGGCTCTGGCTCAGATTCAGAAACTCCAACGCGCCGGTATCGATGTCACCCACATCGACACCCACAAACATACCCATCTCTTCCCTGCCGCCTCGCGACCGCTCCTGCATATCGCCCAACGCTGTTCCATCGGAGCCATACGTAACCCCTTCGAGCCTGCCTTTACGCGGCGGCTTCCCCACGCCCCCCTTAAGCGTCGCCTACAATTCGCCCTCCTCAAGACTCTCCGCCCCAGATTCACCCAGCTTAGCCAACTTCGCCACGCCCATGTCCTTACTACTGACGGCACTCTCGGCGTCTCAGCCACAGGCAACGTTACTCCAGCCACACTCACCGAGATTCTTAACGCTCTCCCCTCGGGAGGAACGTACGAGATTGTCTGCCACCCTGGCTACAATGACGCAGACCTCGATCGCGTCCGCACCAGACTACGCTCCCATCGCGAGATCGAGATGCAGGCCCTCCTCAGGGCCATCCCCGCCATTCTCATGCAACCGAATCCGCCTGAGCTCATCCATTACGGTAACCTCGGAGCCTTCGATGCTCTTCGAGAGAATGGTCAGTTTAGCCCCAACACCGGTTATGAAAAGGTGCTGTAACCCGGCCACCACCAACGCAGGAGAGTTATGAAGATTGGCATCACCTGCTATCCCACCTACGGCGGCAGCGGAGTCGTCGCTACTGAACTGGGTATCGAACTCGCCGCTCGTGGCCATCAGATCCACTTCATCACGTCATCTCAGCCCTTCCGCCTCACCGGACGCGAGGCCAACATCCACTTCCATGAGGTCTCCGTCTCCACCTATCCCCTTTTCGAATACCCACCCTACGATCTCGCTCTCGCCACGCGCATGGCTGAAGTGGCCGACTTCTACTCGCTCGACCTCCTCCACGTGCACTACGCTATCCCGCATTCCGTCAGTGCCTTGCTTGCCAGCCAGATGCTTGCCACTCGCGGTCGCCGTCTCCCGTTCATTACGACCCTTCATGGCACCGATATCACGCTCGTAGGCCTCGATCCCTCCTACCTGCCCATTACTCGCTTCGGCATCGAACAATCCAACGGTGTCACAGCCATCTCTAGCCATCTTCGCGATCGAACGCGCGAAGCCTTCGATATCAAGTCAGAAATCGAGGTCATCCGAAACTTCGTCAACTGCGACGTCTATGTGCACAAGCCCGACCTCGTTGCCGCCATGCGCCCCAATTTCGCCAGTGCCAACGAACACCTCTTCGTCCATCTCTCTAACTTCCGCCCTGTGAAACGAGTCCAGGATGTCATCGAAGTCTTTGCCCGCGTCTCCCGTGTTCTTCCAGCCCGCCTCATGCTAATCGGCGATGGCCCCGACCGCAGCCTCGCCGAACAACTCGCTCTCCGTCATAACGTACAGGATCGTATCCACTTTCTCGGCAAGCAGGATAACGTCAACGAACTCCTCCCACTGGCTGACCTCATGATTATGCCTAGCCAGATGGAATCCTTTGGTCTAGCCGCCCTGGAAGCAATGGCATGTGGCGTTCCAGCAATCGCCACCCGCGTAGGTGGAGTTCCTGAACTAATCGATGATCAGATTAACGGCCTCTTGTTTGAGGTGGGTGACATCGAATCTATGGCCGCCGCGGCCATATCCTTACTCCGGGACCCGTCTCGTCTGAAGGCTCTTTCCGTCGCCGCGCGCCAGACCGCGCGGGACCGATTCTGTGCCTCCCGCATCATTCCGCTCTATGAGCAGTACTATGAGCGCGTCATCGCTCGGACAACATCCTCCACATAAGCGGGATCAATAGACTTTACGAACGATTTAGACGCCGCATCACATCTCCGACCGCGCTTGTTGCAGCCTCTAAAAGCTGTCGTTCGCCCTGTCCCCAAGTCTCTGCCTCCGCGTCGAGAATCGGCATCCTCAGGGTCACTTTCGTTCCCCTCCCAGGCCTGCTGTTGGTCTCCAACGAAGCCATTTCACCATACAGCACCTTCATCCGATCCCTCACATTGCGCATACCGATTCCCGTTCCTAACCGCACCAAACCGCTTACAGGCGATGCGATATTCCGCTCCGGAGCCATTCCCACTCCATCATCCTCCACCTCCACCAGCAGCATGCCATCGTTTGTGATTCTACTGCGCAATGTCACCGTTCCCCCGCTGATCCGCGGTTCCAGCCCATGCTTGAGGCTATTCTCGATCAGCGGTTGGAGCAGCATGCCAGGTACCACGATGTCGAGCGTATTATCCGCAATCTCCTTCACTACTCTCAACTTCTCTCCGAATCGGACTACCTCAATATCTAGGTAGTCATCGGTAAACGCGAGTTCTTCGCGGAACGGCACAAACGCCTCGCGGTCCTTCAGAAGCACGCGCAATATATTCGCGAGCTTAACAATCATCTCCCGCGCCAGTTCCGGCTGCGATCGGACAAGCGACGTAATCGAATTCAGCGTATTAAATAGAAAATGAGGATTGATCTGCCTTTGCAACGCATCCAGTCTTGCCTCCAGAAGCAATCTTCCCTGCTCCTCCAGCTTTCTTTCTATCCGGATCGAGTTCCATATCTTCAATGGAATCCCCACTACCACCGGAGCACACGCACAGATCAAAAGCTGTACCCACCAGTCGTCGGAGTGCAGATCGAAGTACAGGTGCGGACGAAACCGAGACAGCATGCTCGTGCAGAACTGCATCGCCGCAATCAGCACCAGTAGCAGAATCTGCCTATCCAGGTGAGGCCGCCGCAAATTCCGCGTCACCCACCGGTAGATGCTCAGGTCGATCATCGGCGAGAATGACCACACGTCCTCAGGATCGGCAAACCGTCCGAACGTTCCCGCCACCGCCGCCACAATCAGGTTCACCGGTAGCGCCCAGAATTCGTGGTGCACTATTGCTGGGATCGCAAGCGCCGCTCCTCCAGCCATCGCCGCAATCGGCCCAACCAGTATCCCCAGCAGAATTGTCGTCTCAAAGGACAGGTCCGCAGCCAGGAAGTTCGGCACCGTCACTCGAACCCAGACGCCCAGTGTCAGCGGCAAGCAGATCATCGCCACTAGCCACGCTGTCTGGCGCGGCGTCCGCTTTGCCATCAGCAGCAGGTTCTTGAATGCCTTAGACCGAGCCAGCGAACTCGATACCGCTGCCGCCACACCTAACTCCACCAGCAGCGTAATCAGAATCAGCTTGGAATCAATCTGTGTCACACCCTTACTTTACCCCCCATACCTGCTATCGCCCACCATGGCATTTCGCCTTTGGGCTGTGATTGCATCGAATCCACCTCCATCACAATCTAATGCCCTGTGAACATAGAACCGTATAATCGAATTATGCCCTTCTCCGCAGTAAATAAAGTAGCCGACGCCGACTTCCCCACCCGCTGGGGTCAATTCCGCATTCTCGGCTTTGAGGGCATCGTCGACTACCCCGAGCCGTGTAATGACGACATCCCCGCCCCGACAAAGCGGATCGAATCTGCCGTTGCTCTGGTGATGGGAGACATCCACTCCGCGCCTCCGATTGTCCGCATCCACTCCCAGTGTCTGACGGGTGATGTATTCCACTCCCTCCGCTGTGATTGCCGCCAGCAACTTGAGCTTGCTCTCGGCGCTATCTCTGACGCCGGCTCAGGCATATTGCTCTATGAGCAGCAGGAAGGCCGCGGCATCGGCCTTATGGCCAAGCTTCGTGCCTATGAACTCCAGGACCAGGGCCTCGACACCATCGAAGCCAACCTGGAACTCGGATATAAAGCCGACTGCCGAGAGTTCGAACTGCCCGCTGAAATACTCAAGCAGATGGGTGTGAATTCCGTCCGCCTCATCACCAACAATCCTGCCAAGGTCGAAGCCCTCGAACTGGCTGGCGTCAAGGTCGTTGAGAGAATCTCAGCCGAGGTTCCCACCGAACCCACCAACGAGCGTTATCTTCAGACCAAACGTGAAAAGATGGGTCACCTAGTCAGCTAATCACCCGCGAAATACCGCTGTCTCTGGATGATGGTTCATCCAGTCGAACCAGTAGTCCTTGTGCGAATCAATCTCTTTCAAACATTGCCCCGTCAGCTCCCCCTCGATGGCGCATCCCTGAAAATTCCACGTGCTCCCAGTTTCCGCGTCCAGCATCAACTTCTCGCCCTCACCTTTCGTAAATGTGAGCTGCGTCCGTTCCCCATCAAGTTTCGCTTCGAACACGCGGATCGATGCTCCATCCGGCCCCACGACGACTAGGACTGGCAACTCAGCAACGCTATCCTGAATGACTCTCGTTGCGAGAATCGGTTCGATCGGGTACGCCTTGTTCTTTCCGGCTACTGTGACCCCCAAGATTAACTGATGTGGACCGATTCCTGATTTCGATGTATCAACCACTGTTCGTGTGGTTTCTACATGTTTTTCCCAATCTTTGGGATCGTATTCGCTCACATATCGCTCATTAGGCTTGAGCACTTGCCCCTGAGGTTTCTCCTTGCGCCACAATGCAAAGGTTAGCTCGTCACTATGGACCAGATCCAAGTGCTTCCCCTTCAGCGGCCCAAAGATCGCTTCGCCCGTGCTTTGTTGCCAGATGCTGCTGGTCTCCTCATCCCGCATCAACGCATTTCCGTTGTTGATGCCTGCTAACCGGAAACGCAATAACCGTCCGTCAAGCATCCTGTTCCACACCAGTCCCGTGTGACACAACGTGCAGTAGGTCACTGCAATCGGTATCCCACCCACGGTGTCGTTCACAATGTGGTGATACCCCATCGTCCGTATTGGATAAGCTCGCGCCTGCCCGGCAATCATGACAGCCAAAACCTTGTCATCCGGATCCACCCGAACCGCATCCACACTTCCGAATACAGGGGCATCATATGGATGGAACATCTTCTCGAAGATGTTCACCTGCGTAAGACAAGCACCCACGATGGCCACAACACACAACGCGACCATCGCAATCCGGAGACTTACCTGCGAAATCTTCTTCCACGACCAAACGAATACTGCAAGCGCTATTACAGCGCACAAACCGGAGAGCCACGGCCCCACATGCCGCACACCTAGAGCCAGCGCCAGTTCCCGCGTACCCTGCGGGCGAAACGGACGAATTACATACATCGGAATTACCACGCACAAAATCGAGATCAGGGCACAAGCCGCCAAAGCTCCCACAGACTTTCGCGCCAACGTTCTGATCTCTTGAACCTCTTGAACTTGCATGCCATTTTCCCCTGCAGCGATTCAACTGTCCTGGACAAGGACCGTCAACCACAAAGTGATTGAAACGAGACTCCACCTATCGGAGTAAACTTCTGACCAGTTCGCCACATCAGAAGGGATACCTTCAATTCGCACGAATGAAAGGTCCTCCGTATGGCACGTCCGCGCCGCACTCTCCTGATCGTTCTCGGTAGCATCCTTGCCCTCATTGTGGCCGTGATACTCGCGATTCCGCTCTTCCTGAGCGCCGACGCCTTCCGTACCGAAATCGAATCCACTCTCTCCACCTCCCTCGGCCGCAAAGTCTCCCTTGGCAAGCTCGATCTATCGGTTTGGTCCGGCAGCCTTGTTGCACAAAACTCCACCGTAGCGGATGATCCTGCCTTCAGCACCCAGCCTTTTTTTGAGACCTCTCTTGTAAAAATCAAGGTTGAGCTACTTCCGCTCCTCATCCGTCACGAGATCCACATCACTGGATTCACCATTGATTCACCACACATCACTCTGCTGCGAGCCGCGAATGGCACATGGAACTACTCCACCATCGGTAGTGCAGCCCACAAGCCTGCGACTGCCAAGCAATCCAACACTGCGATCCCGAACCTTACTGTTGGCCACCTCACCATCACCAACGGTCAGATGACCGTCAACATTGCACCCGCACCTGGCGAACCCGCCTCTCCCCAACGCACCTACGACCAACTTAATATCGATGCCAAGGACTTTGCCTTCGACAAATCCTTTCCCTTCAGCGTTTCCGCGCGTCTTCCTGGTGACGGAACCATTTCCGCTAACGGCACCGCAGGCCCCGTGAACCAACACGACGCCTCGCTTACTCCCTTCAGCGCCCATTTCGAGCTCAAGCACCTTGACCCCCTCGCCTCGGGCTTCGTCGACAACACCGCGGGAATCACCGGGCTCATCAATGTCATCGACGTCCAGGCCATCTGGAACGGCCAGCAGCTTCATGTCGCCAACCTGCTTATCGACACTCCCAAGCTCACCCTCGTCCGTACCAATACCCCAACCCCGGCCAAGCCGCCTTCGCCGCCCAGTAGCAACGACATGCTCAGCACCCTCACGGCGGATCACCTTCAGGTCAAGAATGGCGCCATTACAATTACCGCGCCCGGTCAGGCAACACCCGGTGTCTACCAGCAACTCAATGCGGAGATCACCAACTTTTCGCCGAACACTGGGTCGCCCTTTAAGCTAAGCGCCCAGATCCCCGGCGGCGGCTCGCTCACTGCTGACGGAAATGCAGGTCCACTCAACCACGGTAATGCAGCGGCAACACCCCTCAATGCCCACGCTACTCTTACACACGTCGACCTCGCATCCAGCGGAATTATCGCCCCTGACGCTGGCATCAGCGGTCTTGCCAACGTCGACCTCCGCGCCCTCTCTGACGGCCAGACATTGAACGCTAACATCTCCGCGAATGTACAGGGACTTCGGCTTGCGAAAAACGGCTCGCCCTCGCCTAAGCCCGTCGATCTACAGCTGACGGTTGCCCAGAACATGCAATCTCTTACCGGCCAGATTTCGCGAGCCGTTATTACTATCGGGCATGCAGTCATCAATGTCACTGGCACTTATCAGACCAGCGGGCCCACTACCGCACTCAACCTACAGGTTAGCGGTCAGTCAGTGCCCATCGACGAGCTCGAGGCGTTTCTTCCCTCTGTTGGCGTCCATCTTCCTACCGGTTCCCGGCTTCAGGGAGGAACGCTGACCACTTCACTCAACGTCACAGGCTCCAGTGCCAATCCCATCATCAACGGGCCGGTCCGCCTCGACAACACTAACCTTGCGGGCTTCGACCTTGGTTCCAAACTGTCCGCCATTACCGCGCTAACGGGTGCCAAAACCGGCTCCGTCACCGCCATCCGTTCACTTAGCACGAACATCCGCGTGGCCAATGGCGACGTCCGAACCGACAACCTATCTCTTGTCGTCCCTGCTCTCGGGACGGCCACCGGAGCTGGGACGGTGAGCGCAGCTGGAGCGCTCAACTATCAGGTTGTCCTCAAGCTCACCGGTCTTGTCGGCGGTAGTAACGGTGCTGCAGGAGCCGGCGGCATAGCAGGTCAGCTCATGGCCTTAATACCCAATGGTGGCCCTGCCGGTTCTATCGGTGGTCTTGCCACGAACGCCCTCAAGAACGGTATCCCCGTCGCCATCGGCGGCACGACTTCCAATCCCACCTTCACTCCGAACCTTGGCGGACTCATGAGCAGTGGAGCGAGCAGCCTCACTAAAGGCAGCCAGCCCACCAGCAAAGGGCAAAGCACAACAGATTCACTTACCAACGCTCTCGGGGGCCTGCTCAAGCAACACTAAAGACTAGCGTACGCGGCTTTCGGCCATCTTTGTTGCTTCGTAGATCTGGTCGAAGGATTCGACAGCGTAGAGTACGGGCTGCATGGCTCCGGTGTCGAACTCCTGGTCGAGTACGGCGTCCAAGTTGAAGTCCTTCACCTCGCATCCGCCTGCCAGGACTCGGGTGCATTCGCCGTGTGAGCTGATCAAGCCGCTGCCGTAGACCTTGATCTCGCCGTCCTGGCGGATCAATCCGAACTCGACGGTAAACCAGAAGAGGCGACCCATGCGCTCGAGAGCGACGGGATCGGACATAAGGCCTGCGCAGATCTTGCCGTAGTGCTGGAGGAAGTTTCCGAAGACGGGATGGGCGTGCATGGGTACGTGGCCGAAGACGTCGTGGAAGATGTCGGGTTCGGGGGTGTACTCCATGGAGTCGCGCGAGCGAAGCCATGTGGTGGTCGGGAACATCCGAGCGGCGAGCATCTCGAAGAAGGCGTCGGGCGGAAGGAAGCCACTTACTGGGGTGGACTGCCAGCCGGTGCGAGGAGCGAGCCGGGCGCTGACGGCCTTGAGGTCCGGCAAGCGATCCTCGCGAAGGCCGATCTGCTCGAAGCCGTCGAGATACTCGCGGCAGGCATGTTGGCGGAGCTGAGGCATTCGGCGGCTGACCAGCTCGGCCCAGATGGCGTGCTGTTCAGGAGTATATGCGGCCCAATCCTGCTCAATCAGAAACGGCGCTGCTACCTTCAACGACCCCTGCGCCAAGTTCAAACCCGAAGTGGCAATTCCCATAGAACGTCCTGACCTAACCCGTTAGTGCCATCGAGAGGATACTCTTTCCGGGCTATTCTTGCCTTGCTGTTGCCAGGTCTGTCGCTCTCGCCCATGCTTTATGAGTGCTTGTGGTTTTAGACTTCTGACATCTGACTTCGTACTGGGAGAACGTTATTCTGAAGACTACAACCCTCCTCGCCTGGCTTGCCGTTTTGTTGGCCTCCGTTCTGTTTGTCTTCCGCGGGCCTTTGCGAGCCAATAGTAATGAAGTCAATGACTTTGCAGCGCCTTATGCTTCGGCGCGGCTGTGGATGCAAGGACAGAACCCTTACGACGCTAACCTTTTTTTCCCGACGTGGCGGGCGGCTGGTGCCCCGAGGGGGGAGGTGCCCTATAACGAGTCGGGGACGCATTCGGTCTATCCGCCGCCAAGCCTGGTGGTGATTCTTCCACTGGCCTTGCTGCCCTGGCCTGTGGCTTCACTGACGCTCGTCTGGATGAGCGCTGCGGTTTACGTTATTGCGGTGGTGCTGCTTGCGTCGTTTGTGGGTAGCAGCTGGCGAGATGTGGGCAAACCACTGTTTGTGGCGTTTGGGCTTGCCTTTGCTCCGGCGCAGTCGGCATTGCATGTGACGAATCTCGCCTGCTTGTCTGCCAGCCTGATGTTCCTTGCGATCTATCTGCTTGCAAAGCGGCTTCCTGCAAGCAATCGTTCGCAGGTGCCGGCGGCTGTATTCCTTGCGCTGTCGATCTGCCTGAAGGCTGCGCTTGGGCTGCTCCTAGTGCCTTACCTGCTCTGGGCACGTGCGTGGCGCGCGCTTGCCGCGACGGTCTTGATCGTTGGTGTTGCTACGGCAGTCTCCCTTTATCCTTCCCTGAAGAGCGGTTCGGCCTGGTTCGACAGCCTTCGATTCAACTCTTCGGTAGCCTTTGATAACAGTGGATCTTCTGACGTTGCCGAGACCAATCTCAACCGCTTTGACAGCATCGATCTACAGATTCCGATCTACTCCATGACACACCATCGCAAAATGACTACTGCGATTGGCTGTCTGATTGGTGGGGGGCTGTTGGTGCTTTGGTTTCTCTGCAAAGATCCGGATCGTTCGCTCGATCAGCATCTATTGCGGATGGGGTCACTGTTCGCGATTGGATTGCTTCCTGTCTATCAGCGTTATTACATGGCGGTGTTGCTGTTGGTTCCGCTCATTTGGGCGTTGCGGAATCTGGAGTTGCGAGCCGCTCGGTGGGTGATAGCCTGTTGCGCGGTGTTCCTGGTCAATACCGAGGTGCTGCTGCAGCGGATTGGTCTGATTCGCGCCATTATGGTCCACCATCCTCATGTCGCGAATATTCTTGTCGGCCCTCATCTTTGCTGGCTGCTGCTTGGGCTGGCTTGCCTACTGGTGCACACGCTCCGGGACTTCAGCGAGGCTGCCGTTCCGTCCCGGGGCTACCCCATTGGGTACCGAATGGATGCAAAGTATTCGAAACAGATACTTTAGGTTCGGACTTCGGTCTGCACCGTGTTCCCCGGGTCAAGTGGCTGAAGTTGCGATCGCGTGCTGAGGATGGCTCGTTTACTGCTGCCTATGTTCTGGAACTTCGTGAGTCTTTCGTTTCTTTCAGTGCTGTCCCCTTCGGTACTGTTTCGACGCAAAGTATTCGAAATGGATACTTTAGGTCTGGACTTCGGTCTGTAATGTTTCGCTAAAAGCGGAACCCCGCCAGCGCGGGGTTCGTTTGGGCTTATGGTTTAATAAGTATAGCAAGTAGAGAGTAATTTCTTGGCAAGCGTATGTTGCTGATTATGTGATGGTTATACTGATAATGAGCTTGACAGGATTTTGCTGAGTCGCCTAATCGAGAAGCTCGTTTTACGGACATGTGCCATTCAGCCGACACCAGCTCCGGGTGAGAGATGGCACTAGGAACGAAGGATTCTTGCCCACTTTGTTAGCGGGAGTCGTTCTGGCTCCCATCTCTTCCAGGAAGAGATCGCCTCCGTGCCAACAATCGCCCTTCGGCCATAGGGCGAGCGTGGTCAGGAACGGCACTTTGGAAACCGCCGTCCATGCGTAGGTGTAATCCTGATCCTTGAACGTGCGGCCCGGGATCTTTCTTTGATAGAAAAGATTGCTGGGGTTCGACGATTTTGTGCGACTATCCCACCCATGGCTTTGCCCCAGTCCGAAGCAGCAGCGGAGCTCGGTTCCCATGCGCTTTACCGGCGGCTGCGCCTGCGCGATCTCGTTCTGACACAGATTCTGTGCGTCGTCGGTAGTTCGTGGGTGGGGGTTGCGGCTGGTCTCGGGCGCGCGCAAGCTGTGATGTGGATGGCTGCCATGCTGGTGTTTTATCTGCCTATGGCGGCGTCGGTCGTGTGCCTGAACCGTGAGATGCCGCTCGAAGGCGGACTTTACGTTTGGGCGAGGACGGCGTTTGGGGATCTGGGTGGCTTTATGACGGCGTGGAACATTTGGGTCTACGGAATCGTCATCACTGCCACTATTCTGTATGCCATTCCCTCTGAGCTTGCTTACCTGATCGGCCCTTCGGCTGCGTGGCTTCCTGATAGCCGGGTTGCTGCGCTCAGCATCGTTGGGTTCATTGTTGTTGCTGTTACCGCTGCGGCGGTTCGAGGCCTTGAGCTTGGTAAGTGGATCCACAATGTCGGCGGACTCTCGATTCTTTTTGTCTATGCGTCGCTGATTCTGCTTCCCGTGTGGGCGCTGTCGCGACACATGCATATTCATTGGGAGCCGCTGCAGCTGCAACTGCCGCAACTGAATCTATATTCGCTGGCGCTGTTCGGTCAGATGATTTTTGGGGCGCTGTGCGGGCTGGAGTACATTGCGATTCTCGCCGGGGAGAGTAGGTCGCCTGCACGGTCTATTGGCCAGTCGGTAATTATTTCATCGCCGATTATCTGCGCGATGTTCATTCTTGGGACCAGCTCTGTTGTTGCGTTCAGTCAGGGCAAGATTAATTTCATCGCTCCGATTCCTCAGACGCTGAGGTTGGCGCTGGGCGACCATGGGTTGGGGAATGTCTTCGCCATCGTTGCGATTATGCTGCTGCAGTTCCGGCTGATTGCGGCTGCGAGTTTCATCTTTACCGGAGTTACGCGGCTTCCGATGGCTGCGGGCTGGGACCACCTGATTCCGTCGTGGTTCACGCGGCTGCATCCTCGGTACCGAACGCCGGTTAACTCTATTGTCTGCACGTGTGTGATTATCCTTCTGCTGCTTGTGCTGTCGAACGTTGGGGTTCATGCGCAGGAGGCGTTTCAGGTTTTGTCCAACGCGGGGATTACTCACTACGAGCTTGCTTATATGTCTATGTTTGCTATTCCTCTGGTGGCGGGCGGAACGCTTCGTGCGGCGCTGCCTCGGTGGCTCAGGTGGACTTCGATTGCTGGGCTTTGCGCGACGCTGTTCAGCTTCTTTATTTCGGCTTACCCGTTTGTCGAGGTGGTTGATCCGCGTGCGTATGCTGCGAAGATTCTTGGGACTACGTTGCTCAGTAACGCTCTGGGATATACCTTTTACCGTATTCGCCGGGACAGGCCGGTTGTCAGATCAGCTGACCACTAGGCCGATTCTTTGGACCAGTCTTCGCCGCGGGCTTCGCGGCCGAGGGCGGTCACGGTGGCTACGGCGAGTGAGCCTATGACCACGGCTCCTGCCATGACGTAGGTGAGCATGCCGCCGAAGTATCGGGCGGCGATGGCTGCCTGGAAGACGCCGTTTCTGGAGGATATGAGGTTTCCGAGTTGATAGGCGAAGCCGGGGAAGACGGCACGGACTGGGCCAGGGGAGAGCTCGTTGATGTGAGCCGGGACGATGCCGAAGGCTCCCTGCACCATGAACTGCATGAGGAAGCCGCCTAGGGCCAGCGACGCTATGGAATGGGACCAGGCCCACAGCGGGATGACGGGGAGCGCCATGAGGGCTGAGATGATGATCATGCGCTTGCGGCCGAAGCGTTCGGATGCCGTGCCGCAGGTGATGCCGCCGAGGATGGCTCCGATGTTGCTGATGACTACGATGAAGCCGACATTGCTGGGGTCGAGGGCATGGTCTTTCTGGAGGAAGGTCGGGTAGAGGTCCTGCGAGCCGTGGCTGAAGGAGTTGAAGGCGGTCATAAGAGCGACGAGGAAGAGGAACCGAGGCCAGTAGTCGACGAAGGATTGGAAGCTGAAGGAGGAGCGATGGCTTCCTCCTTCGGCGAGGCGTTTGGCTTTGGCTGCTAGCCAGACGGGGGATTCTTCGACGCGGAACTGCATGTAGAAGGCGAGCAACGCGGGCAGGGCTCCGATCATGAAGAGGACACGCCATGCGGTGAAGATGCCGACGCCATGGAGATGCGGAAAGACAAGCCAGAAGAGAGCGCCGGCAAGGAGGTTGCCGAAGACGTAGCCTTCCTGAAGGAGCCCGGAGAAGGTGCCGCGGCCTGAGGCGGGCAGGGTTTCGAGAGCGAGAGCAGCAGCGACGCCCCAGACACCACCCATGGCGACGCCGAAGAGTGCACGCAAGACGAGGAAAGCGGTCAGCGTAGGAGCGAAGGCTGAGGCCAATCCGCAGATGGAGAAGGCCAGGACGTTGATCATCAGAGTGGGGCGTCGGCCAAAACGCTCGGCGAGGTAGCCGAAGAGGAGGGCGCCGACGGGTCGCATGACGAGCGTGAAGAAGATGGCCTCGGCGATCTGGGGGATGGTGACGCGAAAGTCGGCCGCGATGGCTTTGAGGCAGACGGTGAGGAGGAAGAAGTCGAAGGCGTCGAGGGTCCAGGCCAGGAAGCAGGCGGCAAAGGTTCTTCTCTGGACCGCGGTGAGCGATCGGAGTTCACGCAACAAGGCCATATGGTCGAGATGCTAGCATCTGCGCGGGGTGGGTTCCTACAGAATTACAAACCGGAGACAAATGGCCGGGATGGGCGAGGGCTTTTGCTGTTATAAGAGACTCATCGCATCGTTTGGCAGTCGAGCGCATCTGAAATAAGTCACCATATTGCAGTAAGAAAGCACGAGGAATGTATATGCGTAATAGATTCTTGCTGGCCCTGACGCTGGCCGGGCTGTCGCTGGGCGTGGCCGCGAACGCACAAGCGCAAACTTCTACCTGGGCCATCGATCCGAATCACTCGAGCATTGGGTTCGAGATACGCCATATGGGTGTGAGCAACGTTCGAGGGTCCATTGGCGGCGTCAAAGGGACCGTGACACTGAACGACAAGGATATGGCGAAGTCGAGTGTGGAAGCGACGGTGGATACGACTACGGTTACGACCAACGTTGATGCCCGCGATAAGCACCTGAAGTCACCAGATTTTTTCGATGTGGCTAAGTATCCGCAGATCACGTTCAAATCGACATCGCTGACCAACAACGGCGGCAAGCTGCAGTTGACCGGCGATCTAACCCTGACGGGTACGACAAAGAGTGTGACGCTGGATCTCGATGGGCCTGCACCTCCACAGACCGGCAAGGATGGCAAGACTCGCAGCGGCTTTTCGGCGACAGGTATGCTGAAGCGGTCTGATTACACCTTCGGGCCGAAGTTCCCCAGCGCGATGGTTGGCGACGAGGTGAAGTTCACGATCGACGTCGAGATCGACAAGCAGTAAGCGACAAGGTTGCGAGCAATAAGAAGGGCCCGCCGGATCGCGGGCCCCTTTTCAATTTCAGGAATGAATCTTCTACATCTTGGCGCGGAGGGGTTGGGTGGGTTCGGTCTGCGCCATGAGGTTGACCTCGGACTCCGGCAGATACTTCTTGAGCAGCTCGTGGTGGAGGCAGTAGAGAGCGAGCTCGAGACGGTCGGAGACGCCGAGCTTGTCATAGATCTTGCGCAGATAGTTCTTGATAACCTGCTCGGTTGTTCCGATCTGATAGGCGATCTCTTTGTTCCGCATGCCACGGGTGATGCAGCCGATGATGGCCAGCTCTTTTTTGGAGAGCTTGGGCTGGACGCGGGGATCGGTGAGGGTGGTGGCCTGCGAGCGGTAGGCTTCGATAACCCAGTTGATGGACTGGTTGTCGATCCAGGTTTCGCCCTCAGAGATCTTGCGTACGCATTTGACGAGGAGATCGGGGGCGATGGAACGGGGCACGACGCCACGGACGCCACGGCGATAGAGCTCGACCGTGTTGGACTCGTCAGACTCGGTGACCTGCACGATGAGTTTGGCTTCGGGGGCGCGGCGAACGAGTTCCGGGATGGCGTCGATGGTGCCGGCGATGAGTTGGCCTTCAAGGACGACGACGTCGGTGGGATAACGCTGGAGGGCGGCGTAGAGGTTGGCCAAGGTCTCGACTTGAGCGACGACACGTATATCGTCCTCGACGGCGAAGACTTTCTTCATCCCCACGCGGTAGATCGCTTGCGAATCAGCCAGAATCACCCGAACCCCGGCAGGAGAGTTACTTTCTTCCGGGGCTTCGTCCTCGCTCCGAGTTTGGTCAAAATGTACAACCGTCATAAAGTCAAGCCTTTAGAAAATATTCGTCGATCACAGCGGCGGCTTTCTTTTTGCCATCCTGCAGATAATGGCGTACGACACGGCCGATACAGTGAATGGTTACGTCTGTTGCAGAGCCCATGACAGCCGAGGGCATGGCTATCGTGAACTCGATCCTGCTATCGATGTCGGGCAGCCGGTCACTGACGAACAGCAGGCCGTTGGCCGATATGTTCTCTGTCACGGCGTCCAGTTCGCCCTGCTCGGTCTGGACGTGCAGTGCTAGCTTCATAGGAAAACGCACAGCAGTGCGAACTGGATTCTCTCCCTTAGGCTTTTGCCACTGGGCCACGCGTCCCTCCTCTTGCCAGCTGCTCTGCATTCGCGGACTTTCCTTGTCCTATAAAGTGAACACACTGGAGTCTACAGCAGATGTCGCGGAATTCCAGAGATTTTTCGACGGATCGGCCTTCCAGGAGCCGTCGGGGACGGCTAAACCACGGAGGCGACCAGGCGGTGGCGGTACAACTCTCTGAAAGGACTCGCCTATTGCGAAAATGGGTGATTTCCGCCATACTTAGGTGTTGGGTTGTGTATTCCGCCAGCTGTAAGAGAAATGGGCCTTGGCGGCATCGTCACCTCACCCAAAATCAAAGTTTTGAAAGGCATTCCCAGTGTTGATGATCCGTTTGGCGCGTGTTGGAGCGCGCAAGCAGCCCCACTACCGCATCGTTGTTATTGAAAAGGACCGCGCGCGCAACGGCCGTTCGGTTGAAGTTGTGGGTACGTACAATCCTCGCACGAACCCCGCGACTGTCGACCTGAAGCGTGACCGCATCGCCTATTGGACCGGTAACGGAGCCCAGCTGTCGGATCGCGTCGAGAAGCTTCTGGCCGCAGCTCCAAAGGCTGAAGTGGCTCCCGCGGCCTAAGGTCACTGAGGTAACGCAATCTTTGGGAATATCAAAACGGTTCCCAAAGATTGCTGACGTTGTAGATTCCCTTCTCGCATTCGACAACCTGCTCACGTACACTTCTGGATATCGCTTCACCGGGTTTTCCGGTGGGCGAGTGGTCAACGCTTTGGGTACTTGCCCAGGCTGTTATCCATGAACCGATGCTTCACCCGTTTCAATGCATTTCCTGGAAGATCTCGCGACAAAGACGAGGCGAAGGGTTTGGCATGAGCGTCGCATCGTGACTCCCAGGAGGTATATGTGATGGCCGAGGCCACACAGCAGGCAGCAGGGGATAACTCTGCTACGAATATGAAGGATCTCGTCTACGAGATTGCATGTGCTTTGGTGGACCACCCTGAGAGTGTCTCCGTGGAGGCATTCCCCGATGGTGAAGCTACCGTACTACGACTGCGCGTTGCTCCGTCTGATGTAGGCAAGGTGATCGGTAAGCAGGGCCGCACGGCGCGCTCGCTGCGTACGATCCTGAGCGCGGCCAGCATGAAGCAGCGGCATCGCTTTTCGCTGGACATTGTGGAAGAGGGTGGCACGCCTACTCATCCATGATCCGGCTTTCGCAGCTTGCCGCGAGGCTCGATGGTCATGGTTCCGGTGAAATCTGCGCATGACGAATAGCGATCCATCATGGGTTGTGCTGGCGCATCTGCTTCGACCGCAGGGCCGTAAGGGGGAGTTGCTGGCGGAGTTGCTGACCGACTTTCCTGAACGCTTCGAGGACCGGAAGCAGGTGTTTCTTGCGCCTGAGGGGTTTAGCGGGGAGGCTTCGGCTGCGCGTGCGGCGGAGGTAGTCGCGTTCTGGCTCCCGGTGGGCAAGAATGTGGGGCGAATCGTGCTGCAGTTTGCGGGAATCGACTCGATCTCTGCGGCCGAGGGGCTGGGGGGGCTCGATGTGATCGTTCCGTTTGAGGAGCGGCAGCCGCTGGATGAGGAATCGTCCTATATCAGCGACTTGATCGGGTGCACACTCTACGACGGCGCGACTCCGATTGGGGTGATCGACGATGTTCAGTTCCCTTCTACGCCTGACGGCAGCCGGAAACTTGAGGATGCAGCGCCGCTGCTTGCGGTGAGGGCGAACGATGGGGATGAGATTCTTGTTCCCTTTGCGAAGGCGTTTCTGGTTGGGGTCGATACGAAGGCGAAGCGGGTGGATATGGTGCTGCCGGTTGGACTGGTGGATGTGAACCGGGCTTTGGGTTCGGAGGGTCCGGACGGATCAGAAGCGGTAGGCAACCCCGACGGTGAGGATGGGGTAGACGGTTAGTTTCGCCAGATTACTGTTCAGTCTGGCAATCTCGGCCTTGAGGTTTAGTTGGGTTGTGGGGTCGATTGCGGCGTCGAAGCAGCCCTCGGTTGTGCAGGCGGTTCCGTGAAGTTCGACGTTCATGTGAGGCTGGCCGGTGAAGGCGGCGCCGAACTCGATGGGGATGGTGATGTGCTGGCCGCTGCGTGGAATCAGGTTGCCGAAGCCCGCGGTGAGCATCGGGGCTAGCCTGCGAGGGAGACATCGTCGACTCTTTGACCCGGCCCTTTCACCATGTGGTGTTTGGATACATTGGGGACTCATAAAATGGTAGAGCAGATGGCCCGGTGGATGAATGCCACTGTCTACAACTTCTCAGTGATATGTCGCGGCCCGGTTATCTAGCGGATCAAGCATCTCTGAACGGATTATCTTCAACGTATGCGCTTCGACATCATCACGATCTTTCCGGGCTTCTTCGATAGTCCGCTGGAGTACGGCATTCTTAGGCGCGCTCGTAATGCAGGGTTGGTGACGGTTGCCGCGCACGATCTGCGCAGCTTTACGCATGATCGACATCGCACGGTGGATGACCGGCCTTTCGGTGGCGGCGAAGGGATGGTGCTGAAGGCAGAGCCTATCTTCGATGCAGTGGAGTCATTGCATGTCACGCCTAAGGCTGAGCGCGATACGCAGAAGGAGACGGTGATTCTGCTGTCGGCGCAGGGGCGTCCGTTTACTCAGACTGTAGCTCAGGAGTTAGCTGGGATGGAGCGAGTGGTCATCCTTTGCGGACGGTATGAGGGCATCGATGAACGTGTGAATGAGCTGCTGTGCGACCGCGAGATTTCGATTGGGGACTATGTGCTTTCTGGCGGGGAGCTGGCGGCCGCGGTGATTGTGGATGCGGTCGTGCGGCTGCTGCCGGGGGCGTTGGGGAATCCTGATTCGTCGCGGTTTGAGAGCTTTGGGGCAGAGGAGGCCGGTGAGGAGGTTGGCGGGGTGGATGGGCCTCCGCGATCGACGTATGGGGCTGGGGGGCTGCTGGATTATCCGCATTACACCCGGCCAGCTGAGTTTAGAGGGGTGTCGATTCCGGATGCGCTGCTGGGGGGTAACCACGAGGTTATACGGCAATGGCGACGGCGAATGGCACTGAGGAAGACGCTGCGTAACCGGCCTGATTTGTTGGAGAAGATGCCGATCAGCGACGAGGATAGGGAAATTCTGGACGAGTTGCGGTATCTCGAGGAAAATCCCGAGGAATGAGGCGTGTTTCCTTGGGGATGCGGCCTTAAATGGGCGTTTTCGTGTACACTAAAGACTCGAGTTCATAACAGGAAAGTAGTCATGTCTATTCATCCCATCATGCAGAAGCTGGCCGCGAAGTTAGAGCGGACCGATCTCCCCGAGTTCGCCCCTGGCGACACAGTCCGCGTTCAGGTCAAGATTCGTGAAGGCGAGAAAGAGCGTCTGCAGGCATTCGAAGGAATGGTCATCGCCTGCAATAAAGGCGCTCAGGGCACGTTTACCGTTCGCAAGATGAGCTTCGGCCAGGGCGTCGAGCGCATCTTCCCGTACAACTCCAAGGTTGTCGACAAGGTCGAGAAGGTTCGGTCGTACGAAGTTCGCCGTTCGAAGCTGTT
>Ga0070734_10000619_pt1 | contig 67931 bp, 51 predicted proteins | sample Coa_R1_8_FD_66444 | JGI IMG/M metagenome (GOLD analysis project Ga0070734, IMG submission 66444) | Surface soil microbial communities from Centralia Pennsylvania, which are recovering from an underground coalmine fire - Coalmine... | ecosystem: Environmental > Terrestrial > Soil > Unclassified ...
CGGCCTTATCTATAAGGGTCCTAAGGTAGCGAAATGCCTTGGCCATTAAATGTGGTCTTGCATGAATGGCGTAATGATACAACAGCTGTCTCCGCGGTAGACTCAGTGAAATTGGAATGGTCGTTAAGATACGATCTACACCCATAGATAGACGGGAGTGCGACCAGAAAAGTTTATTTATATAATGTGGAGAATACCCACCAAGATATTCTTTTCTTCGAGCTTAAAGTAGCATGCGAAGGGAGTAATTCGTTCGTGTGAAGCCTACTTAAGTCCTTTATGAATTGTACATAAAATAAAAATATTTTTATATGCGTGAAGGAATATGAGCTAAATTTTTAAGGATAACATAAGTGAATCTATGATTGAAGCGCTTTAAGGGTAAAATAAATTGATAGAAATTAGGTGTTTCCGTACTTAATTTAAGAATCGAAAATCAATTAGCGTATAGTAGGATCCTAATGAAATTATTAAGGTGTATAAATAAAAACTGGGTAAACCCGATAAGATCCTTTTCTTAATATATTATAAATTAGTAAAGGTAGTACATATGTAAATATTGTATAATTCTTAGCGGGTAAAGGATATCTTAAAAAGCGAAAGTTAATCAGTAATAGGATTAAATATATTATAATAAAATAGTATTGTTGCTTTACTATAATTTATTATAATAAATCTGAAAGGATGCTTACTTAAGATAGGTGTTAAGTTTTATTTAATATAATTAGAATTTAATAATAAAAATATTATTCATTGTATATTTAATGTATTTAATAATTTTTTCTATTTTAAGTATTTATGAAAAAGATGTGAAATGTATAAAAAGCATAAATAAATATAAATATATTTATAACTAAATGAATATAATAAATAATAACAATATTAGAATTGATAAGAATTTATACCATAACAAAGAGTATATTGAAAAAGAAAAATATACCAAAGAAAATCAAGATCCTGTTATATATTCTTGATATATAACAGGGATATGTGATAGTTAAGGTTCATTTCAATACGAAATATATAAGTCTAAGAGAAATAATGCTCATATATAAATTAATTTTTCTTTACAAGTAAAATAAAATAATCATGACGTAGCTATATTATACGCAATCAAAGATTTTTTCAAAAGTGGTTACAACCCAAATATAATATAAAAAATATAGAAGAAATTTTAAAGCTTTCTCGAACAATAACAACATATTGAACAAGAGATTATATTAATATAATTAATTTTTTTAATAAATATCCTTTATTTACTAAAAAAAAGATTCGATTTATTAGATTGAAAATGTTTAATTCTTTTAAAAATAAATAAGGCGTATTTAGACGAAAAAAGGTTAAATTTAATGATAAATATAAAAAATAATATGAATAATGGTCGAATTATATAATTGTATATGATATATTTAATTTAATAAACTTAATGCTTGAGCTGTATGCAATGAAAGTTGCACGTACAGTTCTTAGAGGGGGAAAATCTCGTAAGAGAAAGACCTATCTCAACAGACCCTAGCAGCTTTACTGCTTTTAGTTATAAAAATTTATATTTAATTTATTTCTTTATATTTTGAATAAAATTACTTTTATTTATTATAAAGGTCGAGTATATGAATATTAATTTATTAATTTGATATATATATATGATTGGTATATTTTATAAAAAAAACTATTCAAAAAAAATATATATATTAGTGATTAATAAAATTATTAATAATATAATATATATTTATTTAAAATTTATATTATAAATTTTAAATAAAATTTAATGGGCTTACAACGAAATAAATAATTATAAATTATATGTAAATATTGATAATAGAAATGTTATAAAGTAAAATTTTTTATGTAAAAAGAAAAATTTATTAATAAAAGTATAATAAATTTTTATTATATTTTATTGTCGATTAATCATGACTAAATGGTAGTTTATGTGGGGCGCAGTTCCCAAAAATAGTATCTGGGAAGTCTAATAACAAATAGCAAAATTATCATAACAGTTAATTAATTTAAATGTAATGTCATATAAAATCTTAATTTAAGATTTTATATAGATTGTATGTAAATTAACTGATTATATATATATTTATTATGTATATGTAAAATGATTACAATTAAAATTATATAATGTTATATAATTTTAATTGTTATAAATTTTGGGTAATACTGGATTAAGTGTGAGGTACGTTTCACTCAGACGGAACTGAAAATCTGTATTTTATAGAATAGGTAAAATAGTAAATTTATTCTAATAATAAATTGTATTTTTAAATTCCTATAAATAATATTATAATATATTGTATGATATTTTCATATTATATTGAATAAATATTGATAAGATATCTAAAGTTTAATGGCAAATAGCGTACCTAACTGTGAGACAGACAAGTCATACAGACACGTAAGTGGAGCATAGTGACCAAAGGCACATATAAGGATTGATGGCCTTGATTAACGGATTAAAGTTACGCTAGGGATTCAATTATTAGATGAGTCCCATAATCAATAATTATATAAAAATTATTGATTATATAAAAATTGGGTGAATTGCAAAGAACTATTTATTTCTATATAATAAGTAATATTTGCAGCGAAGCTCAATTCGACATATTATTAAAATAAAAGAAAGTGAATTGAGAACGTTCAACGACTAGAAAGTGAGTAATGTCAACAATAACCTTTCCAAGAGCGCCCAACATTTTATATTTTGTAGTGATAGATGAGATAATTCATTAATAAATAATTTTATAAGAGTGTAAAGTTATTATTATGATTAGATTAAAATTTTTAATAAGCTGTGAGTCTTCAAAAAAGAATATGCAGAGGCGCCTGGCGACAAGCGCCAGGCGCCTCGCGTCCATGGGAAAAAATAAAATAAATATTAATAATGGAAAAAAATAATAATGCTAATTACGCAAACTTAAATAAGAGAATTAATAAGCCTTTAGGTAAAATACATCCTAATAGTAAATCGTTAAAAGAATATAAATTTATACTTAAGGATTTATCCGATATTCAATGAGAAATAGCTATAGGTTTAATATTAGGAGATGCTAGTTTACAGTCACAAAATAAAGGTAGAAGCTTTAGAATGAAATTTGAATGAGGAGATAAAAATAAAAAATATGCTGAGCATGTTTACAATATTTTTAACGAGTGAATATTAAGTCCACCTAAAAAAAAAAGAGCGTATAAATGAAAAGGGAAATATAGTAATTACTTGGAGTTTTCAAACTATTAGCCATAATGCCTTTAATCCATTAGGAAATTTATTTTTAACTAAAAGTCGTAAAAGTATAATTAAAAATTTGATTAAAGACCATTTATCTGAACGTGGTTTAGCTTATTGATTTATGGACGATGGAGGTAAATTAGATTATAATAAGAATTCTAAGAATCACGGATTAGTTCTAAATACTCAGAGTTTTTCAAAAGAAGAAGTAGAAATGATGAGTAAAGAATTGAATGTTAAGTTTAATTTAAGTACAAATTTGAGGTTGAACAAAAATAAATATGTTATTGTAATCAATTCAACTAGTTTTCAAAGATTTTTAGATTTAACTTATCAGTTTATTATTCCTTCAATGAGATATAAATTACCTAAATATTAGTTTTTTTATGTCTCATTAAAATATACGCAAAAATTATTAAAAAAATGTGGATTAAGTAGATAATAATTTTCAGTATAAATGAAAATAAATTATAATAAATATAAAATGATGACATAGTCTGAGCCTTGTTTCTAAAAGTGACAAGGAAATAAAAGATAAAAAACTTTTATATAAACAAATCTGAACAGGCTGATATTGCGGGAGAGAATTTATTGAAAGCGATGTTTGGCACCTCGATGTCGACTCAGATTAACCTCCTGGTACAGAAGCTAGGAAGGGTTCGGCTGTTCGCCGGTTAAGAATTAACGCGAGTTGGGTTAATGTATTTAGCCCACTTATTTCCTTTAAATATTTTTAAAGAATAAGAAAATTGGATTAATTGCAAGAAAATCTTATATAAAAGATGACTTGCAGCGAAGTTTATTTAAGCAGATATAATATAAATTTTATTTAGATATTATATTTTAATAAAAACGTTCAACGACTAGAAAGTGAGTACTGCTAACAATAATCTTTCCAAGAATATCCATATATAATATATATTTTAAAATGATAAATCATAATGCTTAGTACAATTAAATTTAAATTACATTATGATTTATTATATTTCTTGATATTTCAATATCAATTTTTAGTTATATTATATAAGACATAGTCTAAACCATGTTGTAAAATATGGAGACAATAATTAAATAATTATTGTATTAATGAAATTGTAAGTACGTCGTGAGACAGTACGGTCCCTATCTTCTATGGGAATCTAAAGTAAAGTAAGGAAGGAGCCTTCGTACGCAAGGATCGGGACCTAGTAACCTCTGGTGTTTCTGTTGTTGAAGTTATAAATATTTTGTATTTGGTATATAATAATTTCACTATATATACAAACTAAAACATAGCAGAATAGTTAAGTTAATATATAATAAGAACTGAATGTATATAAAGTTCGAAATATACCTTATTATACTTTTTATTAAATAAGTAGTAGATCACTACTATCTAAATCTAGGCAAAAACTTTAAGGAACTGTAACTTACTAAGGTAATTTTGTACTAGTATAATTTATTATCTTTATATTACTCTTATCTAATTTTTTAAAAAATTTATTATAATACTAATTGATAGTTTATTAATTCATATATAAATATATTTAATTAATAAATAAAAAAAAATATATATTTTTTAATTGTATATATCAATGTATCCAGCGGATAAGTGTAGTGGTAGCATATTAGACTCATGATCTAAAGGTAGTAGGTTCAAATCCTACATCCGCTATAAATTATAGAAAATAATAAGAGGAAGAAATAAATAATATGACAAATAAAAATATTATGAATTTGATATAATAATATATATATAATATATTATTTTTGGTTTTTTAACTTAATAGGTTAAAGTGTTCGTTTGATAAGCGAGAGATATAAGTTCGAGTCTTTTAAAAACCAATTTTAAAGATAAGATGTGAGTTGTACAAATTAATATAGGTGAATAATAAAATATTAATATTTTATTAAGCTTTAATTTTGAATATAATGCTATTCATTAATTAAAGTATAAAGTTTAATAATAGAAGTTATTTTATTGTAATAATTAAGATTACAAATATATAAATTAATTATATTTATAATATATATATATATTTGTATGACATCATAATTAAATTTATAAGAAAAAAAAATGATTAATAAATTTAAATATTTAATATCTAATAAAATTGGAAATAACGAATTAGAGTTCGTTAATAAGAAAAATTTTTATTTAACGAATATGTATTTTAAGGGATTAAGAAATAGAAATAAATCAAAAATGTTTTTAGAAAAATCAGGGAAGTGAGTATCTGTTAAAGACATGAATATGATTTATGATAAATTTATATTTCTAAGTAAATTAAAGAATAATAATATAAAGTTTAATAGTGTTGAAAAGAAATTGAGAAATAAATCTAAACCTTTATATTTTTTCATTAAAAATAATTATAGATTTAGAGAATTATTAGGTAATTATATAAAGAATTCTAAAGAAATTAAAAATATATATAATACTCATGTCTATAATATAAATAATAGAAAAATATCTAAAAATTTAGAATCTCCTTATTATTTTTTCTCTTCTAAATATAATGAACAAAGTAATTTGTATTTATCTCAAATGAGGCATTGATACACTAGCCATTATTCATATATAAATATGAATATAATTAAAAATAATTTATTAGACATTTATACTAATAAATTAATAAATCTGTTTTTTTCGGTTAAATATGTAAATATTAGAAATCCATTTAAAAGAAGTTTAGAAAAAAACAAGTGGAAAGTTATAAAAATAAAACCAGACGTTTCCTTTATTACCGATCTAAATATTGTAAAGAGATATACATCTATTAGAGCTTATAATTTATTAAAGAAATTGAAATTAGATTTTAGCTATGGAAATTTATCGAATAATGGATGGGTTAAAAAGCAATTTAGTTTTTTAAATAATATAAATGTGCTAATTCATGAAAAATTTACTAAATTAATATTTAGTCGAACTATAAAGGAAGAGAATTATATCTCAAAATTGAGAAAACCTTTATTAAGTAAACCTTTATTTAAACACACATCATTTAATTTAATTATTGATTTATTTATATTTAATAATAAAACATATAAATTTAATAAATTAGAAAATTTATTAATGAGAAGAACTTTATATAAATATATGTATAGTATGTTCGAAAATTATACAAAAAAAATGGAAATTTCTTTGGAAAGACCTCGTTTTTTTTATATAAATTTAATTGAACCTAAAATACGTAATTATTATAACAATATTATTAATATTTATGATAAACTGTTATTTAAGCATAATAGAAATTTAATTATATATTTATATATAACATTACTGGAATTAAATCATATCTATTGAAATAAAATGAAAAATATAAAAAATACATTTATAGCTGTTAGATCTATATATAGTAGTGTACAACGAAAAAAAAATATAGAAAATAATAATAAATTTAATAAAGATAATAAAGAAAATTTAAATAATTTAAATATCAAAATTAGAAATAAACTAGATAATAAAATTTATTATTCAATAGAGAAAAAAAAAATAGAATATGAATTAAAAAAATATTTGTATAAATGTAATCTAGAACGAAAAGAAAAAATTAATAGCGTTCCCTTAAGTTCTAGATCAGAATTACAAAAAAAGTATTTACTTGAAATAGAGGAAAAAAACAATGTTCAATTAGATGAGAAGAATTTAACATTGTGAAACACTAAAGGGCTAAATTTAAGTGTAAAAGAAAAGAAAAAAAAACATGAAAAAAATTTTAGACAAGATAAGTTTTCTTATGTTGAATTTAAAAAGAGAAATTTATATGATGTTAGGGGAAGAAAAATATCTCCAAAAATGTGAAAGAAAAAATTAATGAGTTATTTTTTATTTTCTCAAATGCAAAAGAAAAATACTAATAGAAACGTGAAAATATTCAATAAATATATAAGAGGACAAAATTTGAATAAAAAAAAAATTATTTCTACATATAGATCAGATTCAATCCAAAATAGTAATAAAGTAATAATACGAGAAAAAAACAAAGATAATATAAAAATAAAAATTAATTATAATGATAAAAATTATAATATAAGTAGTTTGGATAAATTTAAATTTAATAATAAAGGGGGCAATGGAGAATTAGATATGTATGATTTATCATATACAAAGAAAAAGTATAGTGATTATATAAAGACGTTATTTAAATCATTTTATTTAGTTTCCTCATCTGAAAAAATAAAATTGAGTGAAAAAAAAAAATATATAGACAATATTGATATAACGAAAGAATTTTTATTAAAATTATCTAAAAAATTAAAAGAAATAATGAAGGATAATAAAATATTATTTACAGTAAATTCAGGCAAAACTATTCAAAATCAATTATTCTTAATTGAAAAAAAAATAAGAAATAAAGACAAAAAAGAAATAATTAGAGATCTTAGGTTAAAAATCAAAAATCCTATAGAAATTAATAATTTTAACAGTAAAATAACCAATAGTAACTTTATGTGAAATAATTTAGATAATTCTCTGATAAAGATATTAAATAATTTACTAAAAGTAAAAAATTATAACCTAGATAAGGATATGTATTCATTTTTTGATGAAATAAGAAATTTAAAAAATCACGGAAATACCTGATATTTAATATATTTTTATAATTATATAAAAAGAGAATTTGATTTAATAAATTCGAATATTATAAGTAATGAAAAAAAAAATAACTCAGTGATTGGAAATAATATATTAATTAAAGATAATTCTTATGTAAATATTATTAATGAGGGTAATTTAATAAAAGAATATAAAGGAAGTATGTGAAATAAAACAGGGAACGGGAATTATTGACTAAATTTTTTTGTAAATAATAGAGAAAGATATTTAATCCATAAATTCAATTATAATGAAAAATTATTTAAACCATATTATAGATTCTTATTGCCAAAGTTAATAATATTGAAATATATTCATTTTATTAGTTTATTAGGTTATAAGCATGAATTATTTTTTTATAATGAATCTATAAAAGATAAAAATAATAATTTTACGCGATATAGCTTTATGATTTTCAATTTTGTTTTAGTAAAAATAATGTTTGATTTATTGCGTTATAATTATAGAAGTTTAATACGAATAAACCCTAAATATTATTTCCTCAACAATATTAAGTATTATGAAAATAAATATAAAAAATTGATGTTAAATATTTGATTAAATAGTTTTGATTTTTTAAGAAGATTACGAAAAACGCCACTTAAGTTTTGAGAAAGATACGATAAATTAACAAAGTTTTATTTAAAACAAATTTTAAATAATGCAAATTTAGATACAAATAAGAAAATATTTATTCCTTTTGTTGTTTATTTTGAAGATATTCTTATTAATATATATGATAAACCTGTATTGATAAGGTTGTGACCTCTTAAAAGATTATATCTTAGTAGTTATATTTTAGCGGGAAGAATATTATCTTTGATACTTTGACGACATAAAATAAATTCTTATATACGAAAGTATAATTTTCAAAAATTAACTTATTTATTAATGAATACAGTAAGGTTATTACAAATTAATAAAACTTACGATTACTATAAAAATAATATAATATTGTGACCTAATGCATTAACGAAAGTTTTAAATAAACATGTGTCTTCTAATATATTAAATTACAATAATTCTGGTTATTATTCAAATAGTAAAGATAAAGATATAATTTCACGAATATTTGCTTTGAAAAATAGTAATTTATTTAATTTTGTGTATACTGGGAAATTTAATTATAAAAAGGAAGTTTATTCCTTTCTAATGAGAAAAAAAGTAGTAAAAAATCATTTAAAATGGAAGTTAAAATCAGGAGAAATGTCCGTTTTAAATTTTACTTATTTTTGATTAAGACCGCTCAATTATTATTTTATGAGTTTGAAGAGATATTTAGATATAACAGGAATAAAATTTATTTTATCGGGGAAAGCTGGAAATAAAAGTAATAATACTAGAAGTTTTTACCGAACTAAACGTTATGGTAATTTGATTGGACCTTGATATACAGGATTGAAAACTTTTAGAAAAAATACGGAACCTACCTCTTATTTAAGAGGAGAAATTATGTCTCATCTTGATTACACAAATAAGTTTTCAAAAAGTAGAAATGGAGCTATATCTTTGAAAATTTGAATATCTTCAAGGATTGGAGGAGACATTAATGATTTATTAATACATATTATACGAATAAAATATTTATATAACCAAATAATTAATAGATATTACTTAGTAGACAAATTATTCACTAAATTAGGAAAAATTGATTTATCTAAATCAGTTAATGTCTCGGTATCTGTTAAGAAAAAATTGAATAATACAATGATTATTAATAAAAGAATGGTATAATTTTATAAAGAATATATAAAAATAATGTAATATCAAATAAGTATATCTAAGTTAAATTTCTTAATTTGTTAAAGTATTATATATTAATAATTATAATAATTTATTATAATTATTAATATAGTAGAATTAAATATTAAAATTTCCACAGGGAATATAACTCAATAGGTAGAGTATTCGCCTTTTAAGCGAAGGGTTACAAGTTCGAATCTTGTTATTCTCAATAATAAAATTTGAAAATTTTATCGTATAATTTTTGGATTGTAGACTAAATGGAAGGTCCCTGGTATTTGGACCCAGTATGTGAAAGTTCGAGTCTTTCCAATCCAAAAAAATTTTTATTTTTATAGTAATTTCATTCCCTAAATTAGTTGTGAGTATTTACCGTTCAGAATAAAGTTGTAAAATTATTAAAGAATAATCAATATACAATATATAATTTATAGTTATAAATTTAATGTATATCAATTATTAATCTTTTAAAAAATTTATATTGTATTGAAAAAAATTTTAAATTGATTTAATGATTTAATAATTGTTAATGTAAGGTTTTAAAATACTCTCTTAAATTTATAGTTTTTTGTTATTATAGTTTGTAGTATATTTATTTATTAAAAAACACAATTTATAATTATTATATAAGTTAACGTTTTATTAAGATAATGCAAGATAACTTATTGTTAATATAATAAAAAATAATTAGAATATTAATATTAATTTTGAAATATTTACCTTTTACTTATTTTAAGGTTACTATATTTAAGTGGATTACAACTTATAATTTTTTTTATTAAAATTTTATGATTAAATTAGAAAAAAATATAATTAATTTTTCTTCAGAAGTATCACGAAGTGATTGATTGAGAAGATGATTATATAGCACCAATGCAAAAGATATAGGAATGTTATATCTTTATTTTGCTATATTTAGTGGTGAAAAGTATACATTTCATGCCTCTAAAAAAGAAAATCTTGCTATATACTGAAAAAGGGTAATGACTAATTTTTTAATTAAAATTGCTTTTAATATTTTCAATAAATCAGTAAGTATGATTGAAAATAAAATAAAAATATTGTTTTATATTTTCATAATCTGCAGAGACTTTATGCAAGAAATATAATTTGTATTTCCCTTATTCATGTCTATCTAATAAGTATTTAAGTACAAGTAATGACTTAAATAAAGAATTAGGTCATTATTTAGCAGGATTAATAGAATCAGATGGTAGTATAATAGTACCTGAAATTTTTTCTAAAAATACACCTACTATTTCTATAGCATTTCATATTGCCGATAAACCATTAGCTCAACTTATAATTAAAAGATTAGGATATGGTTCTTTAGAAGTTATAAAAAATAAGAAGGCTTTAAAATTATCTATAAGAGGAAGATATTGTTTAATAAAATTAGTGTATTTAATTAATGGGAAGTTTAGAACACCAAAATTAGAAAAATTGGAAAAATTAATTGAATATATTAATAAAAAATGATACCATAATAAAGAACAGTTCCTCATATCGAAGTCCTTGGATAATAGTCCATTAGGTAATAATAGTTGATTAGCTGGTTTCACAGAGGGAGATGATAGTTTTAATATAAACATAACTTGACCTGATGAGGCCAGAGTCATAGGTAAATATGGTCAGATAAGATTAACTTTCGAAATAATACAAACTAGATTAGATATTATATCTTTCATGAAATACGAGAAGATAATGAAGGAAATTTCAATCTTCTGTGGTTCTAAATAGGAAAAATGTAAAGTAAATAGATTTGATAGATTAGGATACTAAGAAGGATGGAGAGCTAGAGTAACAAATAGGAGAGGCATGACAACATTAGTAAAATATTTCGATAAATATTCTTTATTTAGTTCTAAATATTTCAGTTATAAGGACTGGCGTACTGTTTATAATATGCTTGTTATAAACAGAGAACATATTGGAAAAAATAAATTATCTACCTATAATAAAATAAAAACAATAAAAACAGAAATGAATAATAAATGCAAAAATTTTACTTGAAATCATTTAATAAATTTTTATTAATGAAAATTTATTAAATATTTAAAGTAAGTATAATAAGAGAAAGTCCAATAAACAATGATGATAGGGACGTGTTTATCCTTTTTAATTAGAATAGAATTAGGATCACCCGGAACACAAATATTAGCCAATGATACGCAGCTATACAATACAATCATAACCGCACATGCATTCATCATGATTTTTTTTATGGTCATGCCTGGAATGGTTGGAGGATTTGGTAATTTTTTTGTGCCATTATTAATAGGGGCTGTCGATATGGCGAGAGATATAAGAATCATTAATTTTTCAATTTTACTTGGAAATAGATTTATATTATATTTAAATGAATATTTTTATATTGTTTATAAAAATCACAATTTTAGTGAAAGTACAAATGATTGTTTATTTGATAATAAAAAAGAGGAAAATAGCAAGAAAGTGTTATTAAATAATGAAGAAAGATTTGGTAGTTATTTAGCAGGCTTATTTGAAGGAGATGGTCACATTTGAATACCTTGTGAATACGGAAAAGGAAAAAAGAAACACAACCCTAGATTTTGCATAACATTTCATAAAAATGAATTACCTCTAGCTAAAGCAATTCTAAATAAAATAGGGTTTGGATTTATAAGGATAAAAAAAGAAAATGCTGTAGTATTAACTGTTTCTCCCAGAAAAGGTCTTGTTTTCATCATATCTGCTATATCAGAGTATTTAAGAACACCAAAAATCAATCAAGTTAATAAATTGATTGATTGATTAAATTTATATCATAATATGAATATTGCTAAAATTATTAGAAATAAAAAAGATTTATGAGAAGATAATTGATTATCTGGTTTTATAGACGCAGACGGATCTTTTTCTATAAATCTTTCCAAAAATAATAAATTAGAAATACGTAATATAAAATTATGTTTAACATTAGAACAACGTATGATTGATCCTGTTTCATCTGAAAGTTATAAATTTATTATGGAAAATATAGCTAAATTTTTATCAACTAATTTGAGAATAGTAACTCAAAAAAATCGGAATAGATCTTATTATAGAATTGCAGGATCTAGTTACTTAAGCAGATCTATAATAATAAAATATTTAACTATCTATCCTTTATATTCAAGTAAATATTTAAATTATTTAGATTGGAAAGAAGCAAGTATAATTAAAACGAAAAATAAAGTTTTATCTGAAGAAGAAAAAAACATAATATTAAATTTAAAATTAAATATGAATAACAAACGAACTAAATTTACTTGAGATCATTTAAGTAAATCTAAATTATTTGGAAATTAATGAATAATGTCAAATGCCTATTAATTAAATTAATTAATTAAATCTTACTAATATTTATATATGTTATATAATATTAACGAATTAATATATCATAAACAAAATAAATTAGTTATTAATCTATGAATAATAAATATTTAATTAATCAAACAGTTTAGCTAAATTGTTCTAGAGACTAAATGTAAGATTTCTATGTATATAAAATTTAGAAAAAGTAATAGTCCTTTTATAGGAAACCTATTCCTATAAAATTATGATTTCCTCGATTAAATAATATTAGCTTTTGATTATTGCCTCCTTCATTGATATTATTGTTATCTAGTTCGTTTGTAGAATCGGGAGCTGGTAAATTAACTCGTGCCTATTAATAATTTATTATTATTAAATTAATATTTCAAAATGCCGGAATAAAAAAACTTTTTTTCAATAGGCAAGAAAGAAATTTATTTACTTTGGATATATTTTTTTCTTTAGAGACTTCTCGAAATATTTTCTCTTATTTAGGGAATAAAGATATAGTCCTATTATTAAATGAATGTAGCACATATTAATTAAATGGATGAATAGTTATACAAATATAAAAAAATGAATCTTGTTATTTAAAGCCGAAAATATAGATAATGATAGAATCAAATTTAAATATAATAATAAAGATATCTTTTACAATATTAAAAGTCAATTCGCTTATTATTTAGCAGGATTAATAGAAGGAGATGGGTCTATAATAACACCTAAAATAATAAAAGGAACTAAAAAATATAATCCTGTTATAAAAATAGTTTTCGCTGAAAAGGATTTAGATTTTGGGAAAAAAATTCTTTTATCTTTACCAGGAGGTATCCTTTATAAAGAAAAAGGTAAATATTATACTTTAAGATATAATAAACTAAGTGATATATATTTAATAATTCATCTTATTAATGGTAAAATGAGAACTCCAAAAGTCTATGCTTTATATAAATTAATTGATTGATTTAAATATTATTATAATATAAATATAGAAAAATTAGCCCTGGATATAAGCAGAATAAATAGTAATTCTTGATTATCTGGATTCTTAGATTGTGATAGTTGTTTTTCAGCATTTTTTAAAGTTAATGATTCTGGTATAGCTACAAATATATCCTGTTATATGAGATTATCTCAAAGACGTTTTTTAAGTAGAGACAAGAATAATATTTTAAGAACCAAACAAGATTTTACAAAAATAAATTGTGAATCAATGTATTCATATTTTCCTGTTATGGAATCTATAAGGGAATTTCTTGAAGTGAGAAATATAAGGAATATCCATAGAATAAGAGAAAATAATAAATTAGAATTAGGATATGAAATAAGAACAGTTAGGAAAGCTTCTAATAAAATATTAATAAATTATTTGGATAGTTACCCTTTATTTTCAAGTAAACATTTAGATTATCTAAATTGAAAAACTATTTATGAAATAAAAATAAATAAAAGTTACAAAAAGAAAGAAATGACAAATAAATTAATTGAATTAAAATTATCTATGAATAATAATAGAACTCTGTTTAATTGAGATCATATAGAAAATTTATGAACAATATAAATAATTAGTATAATAAATATACTAATTATTTATATATATGTTAAGTTACAAAATATATTTAATATAAGAGACGGGCTGAACGGTCTATCCACCCTTAGCAGGAGTACAATCGCATAGTGGAGGATCAGTTGATTTAGCGATATTTAGCTTGCATTTAGCTGGTATTTCCAGTTTGTTAGGTGCTATGAATTTCATAACAACTATAATAAATATGCGAATGCCTGGGCAAGTATTACATAAAGTACCATTATTTGGATGAGCTATTTTTGTAACAGCAGTCTTATTATTGTTATCACTTCCTGTCCTTGCGGGTGGAATAACCATGCTTTTATTTGACCGAAATTTTAATACCAGTTTCTTCGAGCCAGCAGGAGGTGGTGATCCAGTACTCAGGTAGGGTTGAATAAAATAATTTTGTTTTATTTAGAAGTTAGTTATATGCTAGGATATTAAAATGAATAAATACACTAAAAGATAATTATCTAGTTTATTTATTATTACAAAGAACTAGCAGGAAAAAAATTAAAAATTTTTCTCAACGATCATACACTAATTATAAAAATTAAAAATATTTTTATTAAAGAAATGATCTGGTTATATAAATAATAAAAGTTACCTACTTCTTTATAATTTATATAAAGAAAAAGCTATAATTGAAAGAAAAGAATATTATATTTAAATAGTATAAACAAATTAAGATGTTTAAGTCAAGGAGTCCTAAAATTTATATTTAAGAATAATGATTTTCAAATTAAAAATGATATTAAATTTGACGCTATTTCAGAAAAAAAGAAAGTTTTTAATTTTACAATTTTCAAATCGTTGTCTGAAAGATTTGGTATGATTAATAATCACTGATTAGAATGATTTGTTGGGTTATATGAAGGGGATGGTAGTTTAAATTTTTTTTCAGAAAAAGGATTTAGATTTTCTATAACATCTACGGATTTAAAAACACTGGAAAATATTAAGCAAACTTTAGGGTTCGGAAGAATTAGGAAATTTCCTTTTAAGGAAAAACATTTAGATAAATGAAATTATGAAGTAGAGGATAGATTTAATATTTATGTAATATTATCAATACTAAATGGAAATTTAGTTTTATATAAAAGATATTATGAATGTGTAAAATTAATAAACATATTTAATAATTATTTATATAAAGGAAAACCTTACATGTATACTATAATTATTAAATATGAACAGGTTATACCTAATTTAAATGATGCTTGATTATCAGGGTTCGTGGATGCCGAAGGTCATTTTGGCTGTCCTGTTGAAGTTAAAAGAAAACACATACCTTATTATATCTCAATAATTTTCGAAGTAGGTCAAAATGATGAACTTTGATTATTTAAACATTTACAAAAATTATTTAAGGGAGGAATAATACATTCTAAACGAAATAAAAAAAGTGGTAAAATTCATAATAGAATTATTTTTAAAGGAAGTAAAATAGGAAAAAATAACGTAAGTTTGGTTTTCTCTTATTTTGATAGATTTTCTTTAAGAACAAAACATAATATTTTTATAATATGAAGAATTATGCATAAATATCTTTTAGATAAAAAACATCTGGATAGGGATTATATACCTAAATTAATAAAATTAGCAAAAGATATTAATTCAAAAACATAAATGTAATATAAAATATTTATAGCTTTATCTTAAATTAGCTACCAACATCTCTTCTGATTTTTTGGACATCCAGAAGTTTATATACTGATTATACCTGGTTTTGGTATGATAAGTCATGTAATTGGAACATTGTCAGATAAATCAGTGTTTGGTCTATGTGGCCCTAAATATATAAAATATATATTTTATATATTTTGCAATGAACTATATGCAGGAAGTTTTGAGGAATTATTGTATACGCTTTAAATAATTTTGAAGTATTTTGCAGAAAAACAATAGTTTTTAAAATAAATAATATTATTTGTTTAACTAATTATTATTTATTAGTAATAATTTTAATCTTTATATTATTATACGACCAGCAAATAACTATAACAAAATTAAATAAATTATTTTTGTTGAATAAAAAAAATAGATATTTCAGAGATCAAATGTTCATTATTAACTAACAAAGAAAATAAAGATGAGAATAGAGGAATAAAATTTTTTATTTTAATCTATCGTATTACTTTATATTTGAAAAATATGGTTTTTCTATTAAGTAATATTAAGTGTTTAAAGTTGATAAGTAAAACTTTGAATTTTAGTAATAAAAATAGATATTATTCTTTTGAAAAAGATGATAAATTGAATGAATGAATAGGAGGGATAATAGAAGGAGACGGTTGTTTTCTTATGAGTAAAAAGGGATATCCGAGTATAGAAATAACTATGCAAACAAGAGACGTAAATTGTCTATATTTAATTCAAGAAAAATATGGGGGTTCCGTTAAGATTATTAGAAATAAAAACTATTTTAGGTATAGATTACATAATAGACAAGGATTGTTAAACTTGATACGAGGAATAAATGGGTTAATTAGGAATCCTATAAGATTATTACAGTTGTCAAAAGTATGTGAAAAATACAATGTATCTATAATTCAACCTAAACCATTAAATTATTATAATGGATGACTGTCTGGTTTTTTTGACATAGATGGAAGTGTTTATCTTAATGTTTTATCTTGTCAAATATTTGTAACAGTAGCTCAAAAAAATAAATTATTACTTGAACCATTAACTGATTTATATGGAGGGACTATATATTTATCTAAAGGTAAAGAACATTTTAAATGGATTTTATATAGGAAAAAAGAAGTGCTTAATATATTAAATTATTTTAAACTATATCCTCCTAAATCAGGCAAAAATGAAAGAATTAAATTAATATCGGAATGTTATGAATTATTAAACAGGGGAGCTCATAGAGCTTTGGAAGATAGTATTTTAGGTAAAAAATGAAAAGAATTTTTTAAGAAATGAGAAAATTTTGATGTTAGGTAATATTAATCCTTTATTTCTATTTTATTTGAGTTAGTAAAGAAATGATCCAATTTCTTTTTAGAAATAAAAGTACATTGGAATGGTTTATGCCATGTTATCAATTGGAGTGTTAGGCTTCATTGTTTGAAGTTATTTGGTGACTTCATTATTAGATAAAAACAGTTTTTATCTAATAATTAATATTTTCATACAAGGCTGATATATTTTAAAATTGTATAATACTTTTAATAGTATAAACCTATATAATTATAGTAAATTAGCAGATTATTCTATATTATTCGAATATGCATTAGAAAATAAACTAATTATATTTTCTAGATTTTGAATTAATGAATTAATACTTATAGTTAAATATTTTTGTATTAACATAAGATATGTTTATTATGATAGTTCTAATTGAAATAAATATATAGATTCATCAGTTTCAGAGACTTTACATGAAAATAATTTTAATTTTAATTTATTTAGAAAAGCTTATTTACATTATAAAGGAAAAGAATTTACTTATAGTGATGAATGATTAATTTGATTTATAGGTTTTGTAGAAGGAGATGGAGCTATATTAGAGTCTAAAGGAAGATTATATTTTGTCGTTACGCAAAAAGAATCCATGATTTTAGATGAAATTAAAAATGTTTTAGAGTTTGGTATAGTTAAATATTTCAATAAATTTTCTAGATATATAGTTAGTAATAATCCTGATTGTTTTTTGCTATATTTATTGTTTAATGGAAATTTAGTTTTGAATAGTCGGATAATTCAATTGAATAAATGATACAAGATTTTATTAGAATTAAAGAAACTTCAAATTTCGAAAAATTTCGATTTAGATAAGATTCCTAATATTATTGTTAACCCTCTGAAACCAACATTAAAGGATAGTTGATTATCTGGTTTTACTGATGCAGAAGGTTGTTTTTCTGTAACTATTAGAAAAAAAGATAATAAAAGTTTATGTTCTTGTAGATTTATATTAGATCAAAAGGATGCCAAAGAATTTTTGTTATATTTGCAAAAATTGTTTAATTTTGGATCTGTAAATTTAAGAAATAAAACTAATAATGTTTATAGATTAACTATTCATATGAATAATCCGTTAAGAAAAAATTTTCCACTATTAATTGAATATTTTTACAATTTTCCATTGAAAACAACTAAATATCTAAATTTCAAGTTGTGATGTAAAGTTATAGATTTAATAAAATTGAAAAAACATAATAGTAAAGAAGGATTAGAATTGATAAAAAAATTAAGAACTGAAATAAATAAATATATAATAGAAAATAAATCTATAGATTCATCTAAATGTTCTTAAATATATTTTATAAGATAAAGTCCAAATATTTGATCTTTTGATCAAATTTTCGCACCACATAAAAAAATAAATATGGGTTATTTATTTTTGTGTATAAGAATCAAATTCCGGGAAAGTCCTAAAGCTCTTATAACCAAAATCGCTTTAGAAATAAAATGATTGGCCTGATTAATGACTCAGGGTATGGTAATATCATAAGAGATGCAAGAAATGAAATGGGTAACCGCGGATCTAAATCAAACTGTGTTTGTAAAAGAGCAACGAGTAGATGGTTCTTCAGTTATATAAAATAAATATAATTGTAAGGTGTACTCTAGTCACCGGGAAACCGGTTCTTAGGAGAAATAATATTAAAAAAAAAAAAGACGTTAATATAAGTAACTTGAGATTAAAGATAATCACAATAGCCTAAACCGTAAAATTATTGTAATTAGAAAAAAGTCTAAGAAAAATAAAAGGTTAAATTTGTGAACGGTATACAGTGGGAATGGATGCCGATACAAGAGCATATTTTACTGCAGCTACGTGCGCCATTTTATTGTTTATAATCTTGAGTATAAATACTCCATCAACGTCGTTTTCAATAAAAATAAAAAGGTAGATTATTATATAAAAAGCTTTTTCTTGTAAAAAGTTTCTTATATAAATTATCTATGTAAATAATTCTTTCTTAGTAAAGAATTTTAACTAAAATTGTTTTATTATTTTTATAAGTGATGTAAAGCATTAAACTTAGGTATTCAAAGCGATTTGAGACTGACAATAGCATGTTTAAGAAAGGAATTTATTATTTTTCGCAAAAAATAAAAGGTCATTCCTGAGCTATGATATTTATGGTAATACTAAATCCCTTATGAATGAGAAGAGTAGCTGTTTCTCATTAGAAATGACCTTATTAAATTAAAGTATTACCTAAAAATATATATGGATTATAAATAAGAATTTGGGATCAACTATTTATTTTTATAAGTAGTTGACGGAGTTTTCGTAGTAAACCAAGAAAGTAATTATTTTAGAGATTATAAAATTCTTATTCTTATATAGGAATTAAATTTGGTAATTATTTGAAATTAGGTTGAAGGAAAATAGTCTTTATTTCTTTATTTTTTTTATGAAATAATAGTATAAAGAGGGAGAGCTGTATGCAATGAAAGTTGCACGTACAGTTCGGGAAAGGCATTTAAATTAATCAATATAGTGAGAATTTATCTGCTATTTCACAATGATAATTGCTGTATAGGTGCAGCTGTTATTTTATAATAATAAAATAACTTCACTAAATCTTGAAATTTTTTTAGATTATTTAATTTTAAATATTGTTAAGTATCTTTGTGTAAAAAAAAATATTTAGACTTTAAAGATATTATATTTAATATTATTTAATTTATTTAAAAAAATCAAGAAGTAAAGTCATTTATTGTATGATTTTACTATAGAGACTATACGTGAATATAATGCCTTATTTTATATGGTTATTTAAGATATAGTCCTTAAAACTATGAATTTATTAAATCGTAATAATATGACTATTTAAATTAAAGAAATATGTTGGGAGTCTTCGAAATTATATAAGTAGTAATTTAAAAGTGAGTCCTGAGTGAATTACGGGCATTTGTGACAGATCTGCTTGTTTTAGTATTATTGTAACAAAAAAAAAGAACAGGACAATGAGAGATTAGACCCGTATTTGAAATTTAAGTAAATACTAAATATATTGAAATTATAAATAAGTAGACTAAAAAAGGTTTACTTGAAGTTCTTTCTATGTATGCAGGTATAGGAAGAGGGGCATCTAAAAAAAGTAAAGGCTGAGTTTCCTGATCTCCAATAGGTAAACTTGTGTACTTTAGACCTGAAGGTGAATTATCTGAATTTGGAATTAGTGGTTATTTTTCTATTTATTATCATTTTAAAGTAGATATTAATCTCCATGGTTTAAAAGAATCTTATTATAATAGAGTTGTTTCCTCTTTTGTTTTTAGTAGAATGAAAAAGGAATTATTTTTAATGGAAGCAATAGCTGCATATTTCAATGAAAATTGTATTATTAGAAAAACTGTCTTAAGAGTAGATGTAAATGTTTATGGTTTGGAAAAGCTAGGGAATGTTGTAAGTTTATTTAAAAATTTTCCCTTAACAGGATTAAAACAAAAAGAATTTTTAAAATGAGCAGAAATAGTGAATTTACTCATTGATATTTCATGAAAACCATATATTCAAGGAGTATCTCTTCTCTAGATCATTATATGCCTGTTTTCATGAAATTAGTAAAAGAATTAAACGATATAAGAGATTTAAATAATTTATAGTTGAACGACCTACTGGTATAAAAATTTTTTCCTGGCTGTCACATTCCTTTAGTAAGAATAATATGGCCAATAATTTATTTATTCCTTATATTCAAATTAATAATAATTCAATACAATTATTTAATATCATAGTAAATAATTTTTCTAAATGTAATTTACACTTTTCATGTAGTAAAAGTAATTGTAAAGAATTAACCGTTTTTGGTACGAATCTTTCATCTACTATAGGTTATCCTTATTATACTAAAAAAATTAGACAAATGATAGATATTCCTGATAGTATAATGAAACCATTAATAGGTATATTATTAAGTGATGGAAATATTACTGTAAATAATAACAGCAAATATAAAGAAAATGCTAGATTTAGATTCAAGCAGTCCATAAAACATATAGAATATATTTACTTAGTATTTTGTTTAATGCGTCATTATTGTTCTTCTTATCCTTATTTTGTAAAAACTAGGATAAATAGAAAAGATTTTTATGGGATTGAAATAGTGAGTCGCGCTTTACCTTGTTTTTTAAAATTAAGAAATAAATTTTATTTAAAAGGGAAAAAGATAGTTCCTATTGATTTATATGACATATTAACTTATGAAGGATTAGCACATTGAATAATGGGTGATGGTTCTTTTGTTAAAGGAGGGGGTCTTTATTTACATACACAATCTTTTACAATAGAAGAATGCGTATTTATTATGAATGTATTATGTGTAAAATTTGAATTACATACTACTTTACATATGCAAAGAAATAAACCTGTTATTTATTTTAGAGTTAGATCAGTAAAAAAGTTATATCCTTATATTGATAAATATATTATAAAAGGTATGCATTATAAATTTGATTATAAACTTATGATGAAAGAAGAATATAATGGGGAATAATTAAATTAGGAGCAAACTCGAGAAAAGTCCTTTAATTAGAATAAGTAATAATTAAAGGATAATCGTCGAACTAAATCATTATATATTAGGAAACTATAATGTAAAAGTGTAGAGACTAGATGCTCCATAATTCCTACGTAAAGAAATAATAGTGTCAAATTATTATATTAAATAATTATAGTTATTTTTAATTTTATATGGAATTATAAGGCATAGTCCAAATTCGCCGGTAACGGATTTAGAGCAAAACTCTAATAAAACTTAAAATATAATATTTTAATATGTTTTAGAACATAGGCTAACTAGATCTGAAATGATCAAAGGCTGAACCTTGAGCAACAAGTTACGGTGGAACTTTCGCTTTCAATACACCTATGATTTATGCTTTAGGTTTTGTATTTTTATTTACAATTGGTGGATTATTTTTTTTTGTTAGTCTACCTAAAAGATTGCGAAATACTAGAAAATTGAATTATAATTAGTAAGTTTTTTTCATAAATTAACTTCAGAGATTAAGGGCAATCTAATATATAAGTGAATATATTTATAAAATAATCCAAAAAAAGAATGACTAACTTAATATAAAGAAGAATGTTTTAAGTATATATATATTTTTTTTTTTGTAAATAATTTTAATAACAGTGATGTTAAAAATAATATTTTAATTAATTTTGTTAAACATTGTAGTTTTGAAAAAATTTATGAAGATTTTCAAGAAAGTAGATGGGATATAATGAGAGATCATAAATATAACAAAGTAGGGATTTATTTACTATTTAATAAAATAAATAATAAATTTTATATAGGTAGCAGTATTAATTTACCTGGTAGAATAAGAAATTATTTAAATAAAAGTCACTTGAGGTCAAAACAAAATTGTAATATGCCTATAGTGAAAGCCTTGTTGAAATACGGTTATAATAATTTCGCATTAATTATAATAGAATATAATAACAAATTAAATATTACGGAACGTGAGACATTTTGAATTTAACAATTTAAGCCTTATTATAACGTTTTGCAGGAAGCGAATAGATCTACTCGATATAAACATAGGGAAACAACTAAAGTTATTATGAGTCTTAAAGCAAAAGGTAGAAAGCATTCTGCAGAAAGTAAAAAATTAATTTCTAATTGACTGAAAGGAGACAAAAATCCTTTTTTCAAAAAAAAACATTCTCTGGAAACGAAAAAATTGATATCTAGTAAAAAATCGAAGGGTTCGATATATATTTATGATAGTATGCTCAATCTTTTAGTGGTATTTTCGTCTTTGACGAAGTTTGCTAAATTGATATTTTCTACTAATAATACATTAAAAGATCATATGTCTAAGAATAAATTATTTAGAGGAAACTGATATATAAGAGATTCTTTGTTAAATCAAGAGGATCAACTTATAATATATAATGAACAATCATATGAATATAATAATTTTATTAAAGAAATTGTTGATAATAGTCATATTAGAAGAAGTATATTTATGTTTGATAGTAATACTAAAGAATACATTCGTAAATATGATAGTATAGTTCAAGCTGAAAATATTTTAGGAATTCGCCATGAAAAGATAAAAATTTGTGCTATAACAGGCGTGCCTATTAATAATTATATTTTTAGCTATCATAGGTTATTAAGTTTATCTACTTGAAATAAGTAACAGGTGTTATACTAGCGAATGCTAGTTTAGATATAGCGTTTCATGACACATATTATGTGGTAGCTATTATGGGCCGAATAATATATATTCTGCTATTGATTATATGCTGAAAAACTTATTCTTAATTTATTATTTATTCGAATTTAATAAAATAAATAACAAATCAGCAGAAAACTATGAAGGATTTTCAGAGACTACACATGAATTATCTAATTTAAATAAGGAAGATGATTATAATTTCTATAACTGATTGGCAGGTGTTATAGATGGAGATGGAAATTTTGATATAATAAAAGGATCTCATCATTCTTTTGTGTTAAAAGCCATTAGAATAAAATTACATAATAGAGATATTTATATATTAACTCGAATACTGGATTATTTAGGTTTTGGGCGAATAAAATCAATTAATAATAAACCTTATTCCATGTATATTGTATCTAGAAAAGAACATATGAAATATTTAATTAATCGTTTAAATGGATTAATTAGAATTAAGGTTCCAGGATTTGAAAAAGCATGCATTATTTACAATATTGATTATAAGGAACCTAATTATAATATTAAGTCTTTTGATCCTTATTTATCTGGATTAATTGATACTGACGGTTCTATTGTTTTTAATTATAATGGGAATAGAATTGAATGCAATTTAGAATTTAAGTATAATGATTATACTAAAAAACTAAATTTTGATAATACTATTCCTTTTTATAAACCAAATATAATGTGTCGAATTCAAAATAATGAAAAAATATCTAAAAAATATACATCCATTAGATTTAGTTATCAAACTGTTAATGGTATGATATATTTATATAAATATTTTATGAAAAATAGATTGTATTCGGATTTTAAATATTTTAGGATAAAAAAAATTGAAGAATTTTTATCTATCAGGAAATATAAAAGTGAACCCAGAGATAGTAAGGAATTTAAAATTTATTCTGATTTTCTATTAAATTGAATTCAATATAAAAATCCTTCATGATCAAAAATTCCATTTGTTAAAAAAATTAGATAAAGATATAGTCCTATTTATTTTAGCATTTTCATTATGTATTAAGCATGGGAGCTGTATTTGCCTTATTTGCTGCTTGATATTTTTGATCACCTAAAGCGGAAGGGCTTACATATAATGATAGAAAAGGTAGATTACATTTCTGAGGTTTATTCACAGGTGTGAATCTTACATTTTTACCTATGCATTTTTTAGGATTACAAGGTATGCCTAGACGAATACCGGATTATCCTGATGCATTTGCAGGATGAAATTTAATATCTAGTGCTGGTTCTATATTATCGGTAGTAATGACAGCTTATTTTATTTCATTAATTTGTGATAAATTTGAAGAAGGTAAAGAAGTTACTAGAGATGGTTGACTTAAAGACGAATATCTTGAAGATATTTTAGCTTGAACAGATAATGCTAAATTAAGTAAAAATATAGAGTGAAGTGTAGATTCTCCGCCACATTTCCACAGTTTTAATAAATTACCTGTACAATCTTAGTATTATTATAATCTGATTAGTTATAAATAATAATTTATTAAGATAATTAATAATTATAGTAAACAAAATATAATTATTATTAATTAATTTTAATATTATATGTATAATAGTTTTTCTATTACGGAATATTAAGTTCAATGAAGATGCTAGGTTCAAGGAAATTATAATAATAGGTTAATAATATAATAAGTTAAGAGAAAATAAACTATAAATAATTTTTTTAATTTATATAGATATAGGTTCGAATCCTATATTTCCAAAATGCTAATGATAGCAATTCTTATTTTATTATTAGCGGTAACATCAGGCTTAGAGCGTAATAGAAGTTATATGGTAGATTATGTAAAATTAAATAGAATCGTTTTTATCATTTTTATCTTAAGTGCGTATCTTGCATTTAATATTTTAGATGTAAAAGTATTAGCTGGGGGTATAGGGATATATGGTGGCGTTTTCAAGGTTACAGTTTTGTCGCAAATATTTGACATTATTATGTTAATAATTGGAGGTATTGTTTCACTTTTAACTTGTTTTATGCCTTATAACATTGAAAATAAGTTAAATTTAGAAGTTACATCTATTTTAGAAAAAATATATTCAGAAAATAAAAGTCTTTTAAAATCTAATCTATATAGTAACAATTTTTTTTCTTTTATAATTAAGTTTTTACCAAAAATAAAACTGAATACTCCTTATTTATTAGAAGGAAGGTATAATAATAAATTAGAAGTTAAAGAATATAATTTTCTTCTTTTATTTACTGTTTTAGGTGGTTCATTATTAATATCATCACAAAATTTAATTTCGTTATATTTATCTTTAGAATTACAAAGTTTTAGTTTATATATTTTATCTACATCTCAAATAGAATCTTTTAGAAGTACTAGTGGCGGTTTAAAATATTTCTTGTTAGGTGGTTTAAGTAGTGGTTTAATTATATTAGGTTGCAGCTTATTATATGCTTATACTGGAACTTTGAATTTAGAATATATTTTTATGATATATTCTGATAATATTACTAATAATTTTATTGATCCCTGTTTAATAATTTTATTTGCTGGTTTATTATTTAAAGTATCAGCAGCTCCTTTTCATAATTGGGCTCCTGATGTGTATTCTGATGTATCTACAAATAGTACTACTTGATTAATTATAATAGCTAAATTATCTGTTTTAGTTTTCATATTTTTATTGATACATAATATTTATACAGGAATAAATTTGAATAATTTAAATATGATAGAAGAATATTGTTCGTTTTATAATATAAATTCTAATGTAGTTAAGATGAGAGATAATATTGTAAAAGACGGCACGATTTTACAATCAAGTCCAGATTTTTATAATAATATAAATATATTATATAATATAAGTAGTATTCAATCCTTTTCATTATGAAGTCCACATTATTCTAGTTTAGGGTTATGAACTAATGTTTTAATATTATCAGCTTTAATTTCTTTGATTATTGGTACTGTTCTAGGTATAAGTCAATCAAGAATAAAGAGATTGTTTGCATATAGTACTATAGCACATGTTGGATTTTTATTATTAGGTCTATCTATAAACACTGTAAGTAGTATTGATGCTTTTATATTTTATTTAATTCAATATTCTATTACTAATTTAAATTTATTCTTTATCTTAATAGCATGAGGTTATCTTTATTGTACGTATTTCTTAGATAGTAATAATTTACATGTATGTTATCTAAAATCTGATTTATGGGAGGATAATTATGTTAAATTACATTCATATGATTATTTAAAGTTATTTTTAAATAATTGTGATAACAATAGTAATATAAATAATTTGGATTATTTAATAAAATTAAATAGAAATATCATGTCTAATGAATATTCCTATGAAGAAAAAAAAGTATTTAATATTATTCAAAAATATTTAATTAATAATCCAGATACTAATTATTATGATTTTAATAATGAAAATAAAGAATGAATATTTACACCAGTACCCTATTTAACACATTTTAAAGGTATGCATGTAAGAGATCCTTTCTTAGCTTTTTGTCTGGCTGTAACAATTTTTTCCTTAGCAGGTGAGTGCCTGCTTTTAAAAGTAAACTAGTATTAATTTACTTTTAACTATTATATTATATTATATATGGAAATATTTTATGTATTAATTATCTATATGTAGTTTGATATAATAATATAAGATAAATCCATAGGGGAAATATAAAAATTTAACCCTTAGAGACTTTACATATAAAATTTATATTATAAATAGTGAATAATAAAACTTTATTATAATAATAAAATTAATATAAAGTCCAATAAATTATGTTGATTGACTTTTCAATTAATAAATATGTCTAAATTATTTTATAATTGCTTAAAAATGAGTTTGTATTATATCAAAAATTTTTCTCTTGTATTATTTCTTATAAATCTTATTAATTTAGAGTTAAGTTCTTGTCTAGCTCATATGTCTTTTCCTAAGGTTTCCACTTAAGATAAATTGGGTCTTTATTTAGCAGGATTAATAAAAGGAGATGGGTATATTTATGTTCCATTGGAAAGAAGAAATTCTAAAGGAAAAAAAAATTTTATAATATTTAATTATATTATTCAACATAATCTATATGAAGATTCCACCATTAATAGGATTTTTCGCAAAACAGCAAATACTTTTAGCTAGTATGCAAATGGACTACTATTTTATATCTATAATTGTAATTTTTACTAGTGTTATAGGTGCTGCTTATTATCTTAGAATTATAAAATTTATATATTTTTATGATGAAGTGTTTAATGACACTTTATTTAATAAATCCAAATTTGTTATGTATTCTAATAATGAGGAATATTATTCTGTATCTGTATCTAGTAATAATATTAGTTTAATTATTGCCTTATTGAGTAATATTATGTTATTTTATATTCTTAAACCTTACTTATTAATTAATCTAATTTACATGATTACTATACCTCTATTTCAATAAAAGTATTTAAATTGGGTATAAATATTTAATATTATAATTTAAAATTTTAAATTATAATATTAATTTTAAATAGTGATAATTTATATATTATTATGAGTCTTATAGTATTATAATTTACTAATATTATAAGGTGTTTAGGAAAAAACTTAATATAGTATAAAATATAAATAGAAATAAAAATAATATCTTAAATATATAATAAACTATATGAAGAATTGAATAGTTAAGTTTAGATCAGTATTAGAAAATTCTAATATAAGAAAAAATTTAGGAATATTAGGTTTATCTATAAGTGATGTACCACTTAGTTGAGGAATTTATTTCCAAGATGGAGCTAGTCCATCAATGGAAGGAATAGTAGATTTGCATGATAGAATAATGTTTTATCTTGTTGTAATATTGTTCGGTGTTTCATATATTATGTTTTCAATAATGTGAAATTTTAATAAGTCGAATAATAAATTAGTTTATAGATACTTGAATCATGGTAAATATGTGCCTATTCATAAGTGTTCTAAATTTGATAATACTGTATTAAATAGTAAAATATTTATTTCTTTACGAAATTATACTACTTCATCAGATAATCTTTTGAATAATAATAATATTAATCAAGTTAAAGTATATTGAGATGCTTATGCTAAGAGAAAAGACATTTTAAAAGAAAATAAAGGCAAATCTGGTGTTTATATGTTAACTAATAAATTAACAAATGATATTTATAATGGACAGTCTGTAGAAATATCAAAAAGATTTAGAAATTATTTTAATCTAAATTATATAAAAAGTAAAAGTAATCTTATAATAAGCAGAGCATTAATAAAATATATGAATTCTGGTGAAATATTTAAAGAAAGATATAAATTTTTATCGAAATAAACTTAGAAAACTATGAATAAAATTTCGCTATATGCTGAAAATTCTTTAAAATTATTAGTGATAATTTTAAAGGATCTAATAAAGGATAATCAGCAGGAAACCTATTAATACTTATTTGTAATTTAGTAAGGTCCTCAAAGACTATATGTGGAAATCGAAATAATAATAAAATATAGTCTATCTTTGTAATATAAGAAGTTACAAGAATTGACATTAATAGAGTTAATATGAACAGTAGGTCCAGCGCTTATATTAGTAGCTATAGCTTTCCCTAGTTTTAAATTATTGTATCTTATGGATTACTTCGTCCTTTATTTTTATAAATAAATTCTATAATATGCTAAAAGTATAAAATAAGTATTTATTACTAAAAAATGATAGTTCAGTTATTATAATATTTAATAAATAAGTTTTTTTAATTAGCAAGATATAATTATATCTTCAGAGACTAAATATAGAAAATGTTATATTAATTTAACGTTATGATCTAGTCCAGTTATAATTTTTAATAAGGAAGAATTAAGATCAAAAATAAAAATAATTACTCATTATTTTTATTGTATTCTTTGACTGAAATCAATTTTGAATAGTATGTTTAAGGTTAAACCCAAGACAAACATCGTTTGTCTTGGGTTTACATTATAAATTTTGAATTAATTGTACAGTATAAAATCATAAAAGTAGATCAGTAATCTATATAAAATCTAAAAGTAAAGAAAGATTTATTCAATTGATTTATCTTTATTTTCATAAAACTATGCTTTATAAATCAAAATAAATATCCTTAAGATTTAAAATTAAAATAAAGATTATATATTGAAGGAAGTAATAGATCCAGCCATGACTTTAAAAATAACAGGTTTTTTAAAACTGACAAATTCATATAGACCTATATATGAAATACAAAAGTTTAATGGCCTTTCATTGTGTAATTTATGATTAAATAAGTTAGAGTTACGTAAAATAAAGATAGATTCTACAATCAATAAATGTAGCTTCCATACTCATATTAGATCAAAAAACAGAATAGGTCCTCATAATATAGATATCATATCTGTGATAATTGGCTCTTTATTGGGGCATGGAAATGGAGAAAAAAGAAATTTAAATGGAGTTAGAATTCGATATAGACAGAGTATTATTAACGAAGAATATATATTTTGATTGTATAGATTTTTTAATCAAAGAGGATATTGTTCAAATTTAAGACCTCATTATTATAATCGAATTTCAAAAATTAAAGGTATTAGTAAAAATTATCAAGGATATGAATTCAATCTTTATACTTTTACAAGTTTTGAATGAATATATAAAATGTTTTATAAGAAAGGGAAAAAAAGAATTCATCCTAATATTGGAAATTATCTAACGCCTTTAGCTTTAGCTATATGAATATCGGATGATGGATGTTGAACAGGGTATGGTGTGCGTATAGCTACCAATTGTTTTACCTTAAAAGAAGTAAAATTATTAATATATATATTAAAGAAAATTTATAATTTGAACACCACTATACAGAAAATATATATTAAAGATAAGTATTCTATTTATATAAAAAAAGAATCAATTTCAGATTTAAGAAAAATTGTTTCTCCATTCATGCATGAATCTATGAAATACAAGTTAGGTTTATAATAAATATATAGTGTTAATATAAGAAAATTGAATAGAGAAATCATTTTTTTTATTTGTATAATATATTAGTTACATATACAATGTTAATGATCTTTTAATGAAGGGTTAAAGAAATTTATGTAAAAACAAATATCTGTTTATTCAAAATTACATTAATAGTCGAGAAAATAAAAAATTTGTATTTCTAAGAATTTTTAGAATTCTTTGAAAAGGGAGTATAACATCTCTTTTCAGGCAACATAAGTGTAAACAGTTAAAATATATTTATAAATTCAATATCGCAAGAAAGTTTATTAAACTTCTTGATAATGTTAATATATAAGACTGTCAGTAATTAGCGTATAGTTATATTGTAACAGACTGCCTCACTTATGGATATTAGAGATATCTAATATTTAATGTACAGTCGATTTCATGATTAGTTAATAATTATGATTGCATCAATGGTATTGAGAGTATGAATACGCTGATTTCCTCAACGAGGAAAACGAAACAATTAATTTTGATTCTTACATGAAAGATGAAGCAAGTTTAGAAGAAGGTCAACTTAGATTATTAGAAGTAGATAATTCTGCTGTATTACCTATAGATACACATATTAGATTTATAATTACAGCAGCAGACGTATTACATGATTGAGCTGTACCATCATTGGCTATAAAAGTAGACGCCTGCCCGGGTCGATTAAATCAGGCTTCAGTTATAATAGAAAGAACTGGTTTCTTTTATGGACAATGTTCTGAAATATGCGGTGTACTTCATTCTTCTATGCCTATAAAAATAGAAGCTGTAGAGGTAGAAAAATTCTTTTCTTGATTATTAGAACAATAACTGTTATAGAATGTAAAAAAAATTTTATATTCAGGTTAATATATAGTCATAATTTGTTGGGTTGTCATAAGTAAAGGACTAAAGTAAGAACCTTTTATCTAAATAATAATTAATTTAAATTGTATAATTATTATATCTATTAATTAAATTATTTATCAATTTTTAAATAAATAATATTTTGCTATATTGTTCTCAATAGAGAATAAAAAAAAATTCTAGAATAAAAAAAGTTTTTTATAAAAGATATATACAAATATAAAAAAATAATTTAATTGAAAGAAAAAGAAATATTTTTTAAATAAAAAAATTAAATAGATATTATATATCTTAGTAAAAAGTTGTTATTGCTTAATGGTAAAGCAGAGCACTGTTAATGCTTTTATATAGGTTCAATTCCTGTTAACAACTAATCATTGAAAAAAATTTTTCAGTGATTTATATTAATAATAATATTATTAATACAAAAAAGTATTTGATGATGGTTCCGAGTGAACGCTATTTAGAGGCTTTAATACATGCGAATTGAACGTCCAAATATATTTATTAGTATATATTTTATAATAAAAAAGAATTATAAAATAATATTAATGAAAAATAAAAGGAAGTAGTGTACTGGTGAGTAAAGTCAGGAACGTTGCCTTTAAGTAAGGTTAAATACCTTATATTGGTTATAATGATATGAAAAATATATAATTGTGGCAACATAAAATTTAGAAATCATAAACCTAAAAGAAAAATTTTCGCTTAAAGAGAGGCCTGTATCAGGGAGGTAGTAGGAAAGGTAATAGCTCAACTAGCCTGTGAACTGTAGTCGAATCTTTGGGGGATGAACGACCACATTGGCAATGAAATAACGGCCTAGCGACAAAATGTTGCCTGCAGTAGGGAATCTTGGTCAATAGTCGAAAGACTGAACCAGCTATCTAAAGGGATGAAAAAAACCACTAAATGTGTGCTAATTTTAAGGTAAAATCCTAAAGAAGAGAGGATAATGACGATATCTTATATGTTTCAAATATAAAATTAAGAATTATATAAAATTTAGATTTTATATTTAATATATATCGCTTTTATTTTGGATTTTATTAATCATATCGAAATGAAAGGAAGTTATTATTTTTAGTATAAGGTAAAAAGTAAAAAAAAAAATATATATTTTATATGTAAATTTTTTAATAAGTATAGAATAATAAATTTCAATAAAATTTATATAATATTAATCAAGTATAGGAAAATATTTAATTAAGGTTTTATAAATATATAAATGATTCTAACTAGTCTTGGCTAAGTCACGTGCCAGCAGCCGCGGCAAGACGTGCGAGGCAAGCGTTATTCGTCATTAATGGGTCTAAAGGGTACGTAGGCGGTATAAATAATCAATTGTATAATACATAAGGGTAAAATTGATATTATTATACTAGAGTATAAAGAAGTAACAAATACTAAGGAGGAGTGTAACAATACCTAGATACTTATGGGGTTGCGAAGCGGCGAAAGCATGTTACTACAGGAAACTGACGCTGAGGTACGAAGGCTTGGGTATCGATCGGGATTAGAGACCCCAGTAGTCCAAGCAGAAAACGATGTATGCTGTTATGCTATTTTATTAATCATTAATTAATAGTTATATATATATATATATATTTGATATATTAACATTAGTTTAATTAATATTAATATATTTCAATATAATTAAATTATAATGCTATTAATTGTAATATAGGCATGTACAAACGAAGGTATTAAGCATACCACCTGGGGAGTATGGTCGCAAGGCGGAAACCCAAATCATTAGGCGGCCCACAGAGATCAGCAGTGAAGCATGTTATTTAATACGATAACCCGCGTAGAACCTTACCACTTCTTGAATAATTTTCGAAAGAAAAAATACAGGTGTTGCATGGCTGTCTCCAGTTCGTGTCGCGAGACGGATGGTTGATTCCGGATTTAGACGGGCGCAATCCCTCTTCAATCAACTTTTTATACTATAAAAAGTTGAACTATTTTTATTTAAAGTAAAAGTTAATTTTTTGGTAAATAAGAAGAATAACCAGAAATTGGTTTCGTTTATTCTTAAATTCGATTTTGAATGTTTAAGTGGATTCCTAAAAGGTAAAATTTTAAATATTTTGAGATGATTATTAAGAATGAATGATTAAGGTTTAATAGGGGAGTAAGACAAGTCATTATGGCCCGAATGAGGTGGGCTGATAAGTGCTTTAGGACAGCACTAATTTGGCTCAAATTACCAAACTCCGGGGACTTCCTAAAGATTTTGATACTAAGCTATAATTGAAAAATTATAAGTGGCTGAACTAATCACTCAGGGATAGTAATAAGTCAAAATATGATCGAAAGAGAAATGGATAATCGCGGATCTAAGTCAGTTATATTAGCTGTAAAAGAGCAACGAGTAGACGGTAATTGACTTCTTAAAAATATAACTAAAGGAATAAGAAGTTTAAGGTGTGCTCTAATGGGTTTCGAAAGAAATTATCAAGTCAAAGTCCTTACTAACCAACTATTAAATAGATTTTTTTCTACTACAAATAATCAAAATTTAAATTCATGATTTATAACAGGATTTACAGATGCAGAAGGGTCGTTTATAATTTCTATTTATAAGGATGCAAAAAGTAAATTGAAGTGAAGAGTTTCAGCTTATTTTTCTATTCATGTACATGAAAGAGATTTACCATTATTAGAATTGATACAAAAAACATTAAGTGTAGGTACAGTTAGAAAAAATAATAAAAATACTGTATTATTTAGAGTGATTAATATTAAAGAATTACCTATAATTATCAATCATTTTAAAAATTATCCGTTAGTTAGCGCTAAATATCTAGATTTTTTATTATTTGAACAATGTTTAGAATTAATAAAGGAAAAAGCACATTTAACTGAACAGAGATTATTAAAAATAGTATCTCTAAAAGCTAATTTAAATAAAGGTTTATCGAAAGAATTATTAGAAGCATTTCCCAATATTGAAACTATAGATAGACTTGAGTATAAATTTAAAGGTATACCTAATCCGTTATGGGTTTCTGGATTTGTCTCAGGAGATTCAACATTTTGTGTTTCTATAGAAAAAGGAACAACTAAATTAGGAAAAAGAGTAAGATTAATATTTGGAACTTGTTTACATATTAGAGAAAAAAATTTATTAATTGGAATGTCAAAATATTTTAGTAGCTTATATTTAAATTCAAATGAAGTTAATAAAGAAAGTTCTGTATATTGTAATAAAAGTAAAAATATCGCTTTACTTCAAATAAAAAATACTTCAGATATAAATAAAAAAGTAATACCCTTTTTTACTGAATATCCAATACTAGGAATGAAATCATTAGATTTCGAAGATTTTAAAAAGGTAGCAGAATTAGTAAAAAATAAAGAACATTTAAAAATTGATGGATTAAATAAAATAACGAAAATAGTAGATGAAATGAATTTAGACAGAAAATGAAAATAATAATTATAGTTGTATGTTAAATTTGATTATCCATGATAGACGTGCCGCAAGTTTCTTAACAAAAGGGTGCAATGAAATAATAGTCGGAGCTAATCCTAAAAATAAGAAAAATATAGTACGAATTGTAGCCTGAAACTCGGTTACATGAAGAAGGAATTGCTAGTAATCGTAAATCAGAACGTTACGGTGAATTAAATATCTGGGGTGTACTAACCACTCGTCAGGCGGAGAAAGAAGTATATGTAGGAAGGGTTTTACTCTGAAAATTTTTAGTTTATATTTAATTAATAATTTTATTATATTAGAATTAAATCTTTTCTTAATATTATAAATATTATTTAGTTATTTGAATAAATATATTACTTTAATATGAAGTATTTATGTTTATTTTATTATGTATAATATATATATATATGTTATAACATAATAGTAAATAGTAAATCAAAAAAAGTTGATTTTCATTTTTTTAGAGAAGATCTTAATATATGACTTTAATGTCTGTTAAGTCGAAATAAGGTAGTTGTAGGGGAACCTGCAGCTGGAAAATATATTTTATTAACTCTCCCTCAGAGAATGATTCTCATTTGGTTTGGGAGATGGGCTGTAAACTCATTGATTTATATCATAGGCGGTTCAATTCCGTTCGTTCTCAATTTCGAAAATAAAATATTTTTAGTTTTCGACTATTTGTTTAAATCTTTTCTTTTAGAATGCAGAGAAAATGAAAACTTTATTATTAGATTATTTAAATATTCGGAGATTGTAGTTAAATTTATAGATCTAATATTGAGTTATAGTTATTTTTATTAACTATATTTTATATAATTTATTTATAAGTTTTAATAATAAATTTGGTTGTATAGTTTTCTATTTTTGCTTAATAAAATCATTTAATGGAAGTATTTTTGGGATATAGTTATTTAAAATTTATATTAACTATATTAGCGGTAAGCGCAGGTATATTAGTAATAACAACTAAGAATGCTATAGTATCAGTATTTAATTTAATAGTATTATATATATTGGTAGCTTTTTATCTTATATATACAGGTATTATCTATATTGGAATATCTTATATTATAGTTTATATTGGTGCTATAGCAATATTATTTTTGTTTGTTATTATGATAATTGATCTTGAAGTAATAGAAAAAAGAAATAATAATTACCTTCCTTTATTATTTCTTTTATTAGGGGGATTTATGTTTGCTTTAAAGAACGTATTGTATAATTTAAGTTTTATAAAAATAAAGAATTTAACTTATGAAAAAGATAATTTAATTTTATTAGATGAACAAAAGAAAAATTTGTTTCAATTAACAGATATTAATAGCACAATTGAAGATAACAATAATATATCATTATCTTTATACAATTATAATAAAAATAATTCGTGATTTTCATTTTATAATGAGGAATTTCAAGATAATAATTATGTAATAATATCGCCAGATTGATGTATTTCTGTAAATAAATTTACACAAGTGTCATTAATAGGTGATGTACTTTATACTGTATATCATTCTTATATTTACATTGTTAGTATTATTTTATTACTTGGTATGATAGGTGCTATTACACTTACAAATGAAAATCAAAGTAAAATAAAATTAGTAAATTTGAAATATATAAAAACAAGTTCTGTTTATTATCCTCAATTAAATTTTAATAATTATATTTTAAATATTAAAAAGATTCAAAGTAATAAAAATGGTCTCTTGTTTATTATTTATTATTTCTATTGTTATAATTGTTATGTTATATTTAATAAATTAAAATCCTTATTGTTAATGCGATTTAAATTTATATTTATGAAAAGAGTATATTTGAATAATTTTAATATTAGAAAAAGTGCTATTTATTTTTTAATATCTCCTTTTTCTGAGGAATTTATTAATAGTAATGATTATATTGGAAATATCTCAACTAATCTTAAATATTATATTATAGCTAATGTATTAATAGGATTGCTATTATTACTTATTAATTCTTATTTTTCATTGAGTGTAAAATATTTAGAAAAAGGAGGGGGTTTTGAATGTGGGTTTACTAGTTTTGTTCAAACTCGAGAGCGTTTTAATGTTATATTTTATAGGGTGTCCTTATTGTTCTTAATTTTTGATTTAGAAATAATATTAGCTTTTCCTTATCCTGCCATATATCAGAAAAATCAAGAGATTAGTAAAAATAATTTACTTATATTCCTATATATATTAGTTATAGGATTTGTATATGAATTAAAAGAAGGCGCTCTTGATATAGTAAGAAAAGTTAATAAAGAATAAAGTTGTTTTCTTTAATATAAAAATTTTTTAAATAAGAAAATTTAGTTTTAATTTTATTTTAGTTCTAATTAAATAAAAACCAAATCATAATAAATTAATTTATTATGATTTGGTTTTTATTCCTTATGTTTTTTAAGTAAGAATTATATGAACTATATGTATTTATAATTTTGCTTAAAAGACGTTAATTCTTTAAGTTTTTAGAAATAAAAAAAATATTTCTATATTGATTATATAACACGTGCTAAATATTTTATAAAAGTAAGTAGTTATACTTAAATTTACGACAGTTATATAATATAACATAAATATAATATTATTAAGGTAAGAACAAATGGGAACATTATATAAAATTTTAGAAATATTAATAATATTGGTTCCTGTATTGATGACTGTAGCTTTCGTAACTATAGCGGAAAGAAAAATTATGGCTAGCATGCAACGAAGATGTGGACCTAATGCAGTAGGAATTTGGGGTATATTACAACCATCAAACGTGAGTGGTATTAAAAAGATAAGAAATAATAATATTTTCTCTTTTTATAAAAAATAAGATTAAATGTTGGAACAATTTCATATATGAAATTAATCAATAGAAATTTACAATTTATTACATAAAATTTAATAAATTTTGTTTGTAACTTTCTTAACGACCAGATATCTTACATATTTTAGAATGATTACATTATCCGTTTATTAAGTATAAATAAAGAAGTGTAGTCATTAGAGTATAAAATGTGATAATATGGTCTTAAACTAAAAATTCAGTCATATTGTAAATTATTCTAAAATCTAAGTTATAAGTTAGTTATCATTTATGTTAATAAATGATAACATAAAAAGCTAAGAATGAAATTTTTTAGATTTATAAATCCAGGTACAATAAGAAAGAAATTAGATTTAGGTTTAACTTTTAAAGGTTATCTTTATTATACTTATCTTATTGATTAGTATGAGGAATATATCTTACTTAATATAATTATAATTTTTAGTTTATAAGTCGCAGATGCTTTGAAGTTATTAGTAAAGGAAATAATTATACCTAGACAATCGAATAATTTGTTATTTGTAATGGGTCCTTGTATTACTTTGATATTTGCTTTATTAGGATGAGCTATAATACCTTTTGGTGAAGGTTTAGCTATATTTGATTATGAGCTAGGAATATTTTTTGCGTTAGCTGTTTCTTCATTAGGATCTTATGGTATATTAATATCAGGATGGGCTGCAAATTCCAAGTATGCTTTTATGGGAGCTATTAGATCGACAGCTCAATTATTGTCTTATGAATTGGTTTTTTCTTCTATTATTTTAATATTAATTTTGTTTTCAGGTTCTTTTAGTTTGACCTATATAGTGGAATGTCAACAAACAATATGAAATTTATTTCCTCTCTTGCCTATAGCTTTAATGTTTTTTATTGCTATATTAGCAGAAACAAATAGACCTCCCTTTGATCTACCCGAAGCTAGATTTGGCTTATTAAATCAAAAAAATTATTATTTATTTTGATTTAATATTAAGTTCATAATATACTGAAAATTATTTTTATTTTATTTATATTTTGAAGAATATTGGAAAATAAATACTATCAGTAAGAACAAGATAAATATAAATAATATTTATCTTGTTCTTCAGAGACTTTATGTGAACTATAATAATTTATATTCTATTTTTAATGTTAAATTAATTATTCTTAGCTATATATATTGTTTATTAAAGTTAAAGTCCTGTTTATTATTAAATAAAATTAATAACGTTCTTGATTTATCTATTTTAGTTAACTCTAATTTTAATAAAGACAAAATAATAAAACCTGAAAAAATTTATAATAACATAGAAAATAAGGTAACTATAGAAAAAATTAAAAAGGAATTAAAAGGTTTAAAAGGTATTTACGGTTTTTTTTGTAAAGCAAATCAGAAAATTTATATAGGAAGTAGTGAAAATTTGGTAAGTAGATTCAAGGAACATATCAAAGGTAAAAAATCTAATATTAGGTTGCAAAAAAGCATTAAATTATATGGGTTAAGTAACTTTTATTATATAGTATTTGAATCTTATATGATTAATCAAGAGATATCTCTAATAGATCTAGAGACTAAATATATTTCTTATGTTAAATCTCTTTGTCTTTATAATTTAAAAAGTACTGCTACATCTATGTTAGGATACAAGCATACTTTAGAAGCTAGACAAAAAATGGTCAATAGATTTAAAAATTCTGCACATCCTATGTTAGGAAAAAATCATTCAGAAGAAGCAAGATTAAAAATTAAATTGGCTACAAGAGGGTGCCGTAATCCTATGTATGGAAGAAAACATAAGAATATAACTAAAGAATTAATATCATTTGCTTTATCTAAACCTGTGTATATATATAAATTAATAGAAGGTAAATATATATTATCAGATGTCTATAAAAATAGTGTAGAAGTTGCACGTAAATTAGGGTTACATAAAACGACAATAGGTAGATATATAAAAAAGAAAAAATTATTATGTGGAAAGAGGAAAAGTATATTTTAAGGAGATCTCTTATTAATGTAAATTCATAATTTCATATTATTAATATTAAATAATAAATATAAATTGGAATCAGAACTTGTAGCAGGATTCATGACTGAGCATGGAGCGTCAATATTTGTATTCTTTTTTTTAGGTGAATATTCATCTCTTATATTAATGTCCGCTTTTATGTCTGTTTTCTTTTTAGGTGGGTATCATTTTCCGGATTTAAAAGAATGAATTTTAAAACCTATTTTTGCCATTACTGATTATTTTTTTGAAAATATTAAATTAATTATTCATTATTCGGATTCTAATTTTAATAGTAATAATAATTCTTTTGATTCAGTATTAAATAATGAAAATTTTAATTTTCAAACTAAGATAATAAAATTTCTAAAAAATGATTCAGATTTATATATAAATAATTTTATGAAATATTCTAATGATAATTATCACATTGAATTTAGTGTTAAAGATACTATATATCAATTTATTAATTTATTAATCGATAAATTAGAAGGATCATCTATTTTAGGATTTAAAATTGTTATGGTTGTGTTTTTATTTATTTGAGTGAGAGCTTCTTTTCCAAGGTTAAGATATGATCAGTTGATGTCTTTGTGTTGAAAAGAGTTATTACCTTTAGTTTTTGCTTATATAATATTTACCATTTGTGTATTTTATGCGTTTGATATAATACCATATGGAATAACAATTTAAAATAATAAAATTTTATGTTTATACTAACATTAATGTTTAATTTTGATTAAGATAAATTTTTAGTGATATTTTTATTTTAATTTAATAATTGTTTATATAATTGAATAATATTTATAGTTATATTTGTATTTTTCTTTACGCTTTACGTAGCTTAATAATTGGCAAAGTATATTAGTATAGTAGTTCGAATCTATTCGTAAGCAATTATATTAGAAAAGTTACATTTTGTATATAGTTAGTTTTTGATAATATGGAGTAATAAGAATTTATATAATCTAAAATAATAAAAAGTTAAGTTTGTTTAAAATAGTGAAATTAATAATATAATATTATTTGTTTCTTGCAACTAATTTATTTTAAGTAATTTTAATATTTAATATCAAAAAATATGAGTAATTTAAAAAATATTGATTTAGTGTCTAATTTGAATACGGAAAGAATTATATTAATGTCTCCTATGGATCAATTCGAAATTAAACCATTTTTTGGTGAATTTTTAGGTTTAAACTATACTCCATTAGGATTATTAACTAATATTTCAGTATATATTGGTTTAGTTGTTTTTTTTATTTTATTCTTTTATTTTTATGCTGGTTTTAAAGAAAAGGTAAAAATTAACGGATGATCTTTTAGTACAGAGGCTATTTATTTTACTATATATAATATGGTTTCAGGACAGATAGGAATGACAGTTGGATTATTTTTCTTTGTTTTTGTGTTTGTTCTATTTATTTATATATTATTTAGTAATTTAATGGGGTTAATTCCATATAATTTTGCTACTACTGCTCATTTAGTAAGTACTTTATCTATGAGTTCTAGTATTTGATTTGGTGTTACTATTATAGGATTAGTTTTACATTCTTTAAGATTTTTCACATTATTCTCGCCGGAAGGTACGCCATTGTTTTTAGTTCCTTTATTAGCTTTGATAGAATTAATATCTTATATAGCAAAAGGATTGAGTTTAGGTATCAGATTAGGTGCTAATTTAATATCAGGACATTTATTATTATTAATATTATCTGGTTTTGGATTAGTAGCTTTAGTTAATGGTATAACATTAGCTTTAACTGGTGGTATTATAGCAATTTCCTTAATAACTGCTATTTCAGGATTAGAATTAGCTATTGCCGGCGTACAAAGTTATGTCTATAGTATTCTTACTTCTTCATATATAAAAGATTCTGTAAGTTTACATTAATTTTGTTTGTTAATTTCAAAATAAAAACTAATAATATAATCTTTTTAGCTTGATAACTTATATATTTTTATTATATTTAGATAATCATTAGGAAAGTCCAAGATTGTTATTATTTGGATATATTGAAAAATATTTTTGCTGTTGAATTTATAGAAAGTAATTAATAATTATCTAATTAAATTTTTTTATAAGAATTTTCTTAGCTTTTTTGATTAGTGAGAATATGAAACTAAATGTGATAATTGTATTTTAAATTATTAAGTACAGAATTTGGCTTATAATTATCTAAATAATATGGAATATATAATATAGTTATTCGTTTAAATTGTAATAAAAGTTTTTTTATTCCATAAATCGTAATGTAATATAATAATAATTAATAATTATTTAAAATAGTATGAAATATAATAAAAGAAGATTCTTCTTATTTTATGTAAGAAGATTATATGATATATTGTAAAAATATAGAATTTAATAACATTGTAATATTTTCTTTCTTTATGTAAATTAGAAGGAAAATATTTATTTTAGTATTTAAGATTATATCTTATTTAGCTAGTAAGAAGTAAAAAAATCATAAAAAAATGAGAATTTTAAAATCGAATCCAGTTTTAACTTTATTAAATAGTTACTTAGTGGATAGTCCACAACCTACAACGATAAACTATCTTTGGAATTTTGGTTCCTTATTAGGATTGTGCCTTATTGCACAAATTGTTACAGGTGTATTATTAGCAATGCACTTCGCAGGTACTGCTGAATTAGCATTTAACAGTGTGGAGCATATTATGAGAGATGTTAATTCAGGATGGTTAGTGAGAATATGTCATGCTAATATAGCTTCCTTTTTCTTTATGTCGGTCTATTTACATATAAGTAGGGGACTATATTATGGAAGCTATAGAGCTCCTAGAATAGGAGTGTGAGTGATAGGAACTATTATATTTTTCCTAATGATGGCTACAGCTTTTTTGGGTTATGTTCTGCCTTATGGTCAAATGTCGCTCTGAGGAGCAACCGTTATTACTAATCTATTATCGGCTATTCCTTGATTAGGAAAATCTCTCGTTGAGTTCGTATGAGGGGGCTTCAGCGTTAGTTCTGCTACGATAAATAGATTTTTCTCCCTTCATTTTACATTGCCTTTTGTATTAGCTGCATTAGTAGCTGGTCATCTGTATTATCTCCATGTTAATGGATCATCTAATCCTATAGGTACTACAAGTAACGCGGATAGAGCAGCTTTTCATCCTTTTTTCTCGTTTAAGGATCTGGTAACTGTATTCTTGTTCTTTGTTTTATTTACTCTTATAGTATTTTATACTCCGGATAAATTGGGTCTATGAATGGCCCCTATAATTCTTGTCTATCAAGATGAAAACAACACAATATGCTTAAAAAATGGAGATTGCCCTTAAATATATTAGTATAATTAATTGTTATTTTTAGTAAACGAAAGTACTTATATTTTGTTTACTGTCTAAAAGGCAAATTACTTTTTTTATTTAAAAGATGAACATATATAAGCAAATTAAATTATTTATTAATAAACTGATTTATATTCTTGTTGATAAAATGAATATTATTGACTTAAATTTTTACAGTAAAAATTATAATTATAATGAATAATTTTCAGAGACTAAATGTGTTGATATTTCCATGACTTCTATTATCAAAAAGGATACGGGAAAGAACGACTTTATTTATAAGCAGGATTGCTAAATAGAGATAGTAGTTTGCTAGTTGATAGTAATAAAACTTTATTATGCGAAGTAACTGTTAATCTTAGAGATATTTGACTTTTATATCAAAAAAAAAGATATTAACTATATTTATATAATTAAAGTATCATTATTTAAGTAATCCTAATAAATTATAAATAGATAGTTTAATAAAGTCGTTTAAAGAGAGATATAAGTTATAGTCCTTTATACTGAAGGAAATTTTAATTTGTTCTTCAGTTATATATTATGCATTCTGACAATTATATAGAGGCTAATCCTATGCAAACCCCCGCTTCAATAGTCCCTGAATGATATAAATGTCAATGTTAAATTAAATTAACAGAAACTTACTCTATTAAATACTGAGAATTTTAGATATGAATATATACAGTTCAGTATTAACTGGAAAATATATAATACTATCTTTATTATCAGTAAGTATCTTATTTAATGTATACTACAGAGACTTAACATAGAGTATACTATATTGATAATAATTAAATAAAAAATTAAATTGAAAGATAATTTTTTATTTGATTATTATTTGATAGATAAAGAGAAAGTCCTATAAATTAGATTTAAATATAGCTATTTTCTTCTTATTATATGCGAAATCAACTAAAGGAATAATACGATTAAGTAAAACTGAGAGAACTGCTATTAATTTACCTAACGGTGTAAAAGAAGCATTAGTGGGAATAATGCTTAGTGACGGTCACATAGAACGACGATCTCTAACATCTAATGCTAGATTTATTTTCAGTCAAAGTGGTAAAGAAAACAAGCGTCCTTATTTCGAATTAGTGTATAATATGTTTAAAGTATATTGTGTGAAAGATTTTAAATATTATGAAAAAACATGGGAAGATAAAAAAACTAATCAAAAGTATACCTCCATCGCATTTACTACTATGCAATTGCCTTGTTTTACTGAACTACACTCACTATGATATTCGAAAAAAAAGAAGGTAGTACCTAAAAATATAAAAGAATTGTTGACACCTGTGGGTTTAGCGCATTGAATAATGGGTGACGGTTCTCGTCAAAATTTGGGTCTTCATTTAAGTGTTTATGCATTTTCGCCTAGTGAAATTAAAATGTTAATTAATACACTAGAGGATAAATTTGGATTAAAATGTTCTATTCATAAGCATTCTACAATAGGGGATAAAGCTAGAATTTATATTTGACAAGAATCAATGAATAAATTGAGATTGCTAGTTTCCCCTTACATTATATTAAGTATGCAATATAAAATACATTTATAAATCAATTTTAATTTGATTTACTTCCTTTTTATGCTATATTAAGATCAATACCTAATAAATTATTAGGAGTAATAAGTATGTTTATAGCTATTTTGATATTATTAATATTACCATTTACTGATACAAGTAATATTAAAGGTAGTAGTTATAAACCATTGTTAATTATTGCATTCTGAATATTCGCTTTTAATTTTCTAGTATTGATGTGATTAGGTAGTTGTCATGTAGAACCTCCTTTTATATTGGCAGGTCAGATAGCAACATTCTATTACTTCTTACATTTCTTAGTGATAATTCCTATGTTTGGAATAATTGACAATGTACTTAGCGTATTAGGTATTAATTGAAAAGCATCTTCTTATGTAAGTAAATAAGATTATAAGTAGATAATTAATCAAGAACTATAATGAAGAATACAGATAATTAATAATATTAGTAAAAACAATTGTAAATTAGAAAATTATTCTGTGTAATGAATAATGAATACAATTTTCTTTATTTTTAATCGGTATAGTTTAAGTGGTTAAAACGATTGTCTCATATATAATAACTAAAGGTTCGATTCCTTTTACCGATATGCAAATATAGTATATTTATTGTATATCAATTATTATTTATACTATATTATAGGATATTTATATTATTTAGAGAACTTGTAGTAAAATTTAATATCTTCTTATTACGCTCTTATGCCTATATTGTGATTGAATTTAAAGAAAGTATTTGATTTATAATTAGTTAATTATAATATTGTTCTTGATTTTATAATTTAAATGGATTAATACGAGAAAATTAGTTTATATCTGTTTAAATGATAAAATTAGAATAAATTCTATTATTTAGAATATTGAATTATTAGTTAGGTTTATTTTATTGTAATGTACTATATAATTATATTTGGTACATAAATCGGCCTTATGGTCTAATGGTTAAGACACAGCCCCTTCAACGCTGCAATGCTGGTTCGAAACCAGTTAAGGCTAAAATATATTATCTTAAAAGATTGAAGTAAAATTATATGTTTAAATATTTAAATTTCTTTATAATGTCATTAAATTGTATTATATACTATTATACTTATAAGTATAATAAGTCTGCCTATTTTGCTTAATTGGTAAAGTACCTGTTTTGTAACCAGGCAATGGGAGTTCAAATCTCTCAGTAGGCATAAAAAAAAATTAAAGATGATTTATATTAAGTAATAGAGATAAATAGATATTTTATCTATTAGATAAAATATTATTTTATATTTGTAAAACAAAATATCTTATAAAATTAATAATAATTATTAATTTTATAAGATATTATAAATTCGAATATTATTAATATATTTAATGATATTTCTTATTAAGGGCTATAGCTTAACGGTTAAAGCCTACCACTCATAATGGTAATATAAGGGTTCGATTCCTTTTAGCCTTATTAATTAATTTAGTTTAGCGTAATAATATTTTAATTTTAAAATATATTTTTATATTATTATTTGATATTTTAATGTTCAGTAAGATAATTCATAGAATAATATAATTTGTAAATTAATATATATTGAATATATATAATCTACATGCTGGAATAGGTAGACAGGGCAATCTTAAGATTTGCTATAGTATTATGTAAGAGTTCGAATCTCTTTGTAGGTATTTTATTTCTTTTTTGTGCGTCTGCGCCTTTTTGTTCTTTTATTGTTTTTGTTCTAGAATTAATAGAACTAATCCTGTATTCTTATTAAATTTTTAGAGTAATAATCATTTAATTGAAATATTTTTAGGTTTTCACTTCAATGATTTATATTCTATGATTTATATATTAATATTTTAATTTAGAATAAATCCGGATAGCAGCACAAATGGTAGTGCGTCTGCTTTGGGAGTAGGAGGTTGTTGGTTCGAATCCAATCTATCCGAGTTTAGAGCAGCTTAATGAATTAGTATAATAAATAATATATATTTTCTGTATTAATCTTAATATTAAAATAAATAATAAAAAATAATATAGAGTTAATAGTTTTATTTTAAACAGTGTTCAATTATATGTTATTATATTTATTATTATTATATCGTCATAATTTTCTTCAATTTATTTTTATTAAATTTAATATAATTAATATATTTTTATATTAATTATCAATAATCATATTACGTAATTAATAATATAAAAATGTATAAAATTAAAAAACATATTAAGTACAGAATTAGTATTATTATTATTTTAAAATCGAAATCTAATTCTCCAGGCAAAGATTATAATTAATTTATAATTAAAATTAAACATTAATTTATGTCAAATCAATATATTTTTAATATATTTAAATATATAAATAGAATAATAAATATAAGCATTTATTTAAAGTACATTAAGGAATTAGTTTTATTATCTTTAAATAATAAATTTAAAAATGAAATGATAAATATAATAAAAAATTCTGAATTAAATAAAAATAATAATAATTTAAAAAGTATGACTAAAGTTGTATTACCTAGTCATCCTTATCATTTAGTAGATCAATCACCTTGACCTATAACTTTATCAGGTGTGTTATTATCATTAACATTATCAGGAGTTCTTACTTTTCAGGGTTATCCTATTGGAACTTATTTATTATGATCATCTATAATATTATTAAACTGAGGTATGACATTATGATTTAAAGATGTAATAACGGAAGCTAGTTATTTAGGATATCATACAGATAAAGTACAGAAGGGAATATCTTTAGGCGTTGCATTATTTATTGTAAGTGAAGTATTTTTTTTCTTGAGTATATTTTGAGCTTATTTTCATTCATCATTAGCACCGGCTATTGAAATAGGTTCAGAATGACCACCTAAAGGGATAGAACCGGTAAATGCATCCGAAGTACCGACAGCTAATACTACTTTACTTCTATCATCAGGATCAGCAGTTACAGTAAGTCATCATTCTTTAGTAGATCGATTGATAGATTGAACTAATAATGGATCTGTCGCAACTTTAATAATGGCAGTGATGTTTACAGTTTTACAGGGTATGGAATATTTCGGTGGTTCTTTTACTATAGCTGACAGTGTTTTTGGATCTGTTTTTTATTTAGGTACTGGCTTATTCAAAGGAGGCCATTTAGTATATATTAATAATAATCAATTACTATATAATAAAAGTAAATTTATTTACTTTACTTTATTTATAAAGAAATATTTATAAAGAAATATATATTATTAAAAAGAGAGTTAATTGCATGAAGTCTTATTATAAATTAATTAAATATTTTATATGTTTATATTCTTTATGAGATGATATGCAGCGAAGCTTAATGAGGTATATTATTGTATAATTATAAAATAATACAGTAAGTTCATTAAGAACGTTCAACGATTAATGAGTGAATAGTACCAATAATAATCTCGACACGAATACTCTCTGTTTAATGTTATAAATAATATTAAACAATGACATAATCTAAACCATATTGTAAAATATGGAAACAAGGGATAAATAACTCTTGTGTTAATAAATTGTTCATGGGTATTTACAGTTGCTCCTATTTATATTTATATTATTTTGTATAAATACTAATAATAAAATTAGTAATATCACTTATAATTGTTATAAAAATTTTGATCTTACTTTAAAAGATAAAAATAATAAGGAATTTAAAATAAATAAGACTTTTTTAGAATGATTAGTAGGGTTTACAGATGCTGAAGGTAATTTTACAATTATATTAAGAGATAATCCTAAAGTAAGAAATAATATTTTATTAAAAGGAAGGAAAAGAAGTAATGTGTCTAAATATGTAAACTTAACTTTCCAAATAGGATTACATGTAGCTGATTTAAGTACTTTAAAATTTATTCAAAAAGAATTAAGATGTGGTAATATCAGTGTTAGTAAAAATAAATGTAATTATTATGTTAGTAATTATGATTCTATTATTAATATAATCATACCTTTGTTTAATTATTTTCATTTAAATAGCACTAAATATTCTCAATTTATTAAATTTAAAGAAGCAGCTGATATAATTTATAATAAATCTCATTTAACTTATGAAGGATTATCTAAATTAAGTAATTTAAAAGATATAATAAATATAAGTCCATATAGTCCTGAATTGATTAATATTACTGATAATTGAATATTAGGTTTTATTGAAGGTGATGCTACATTTTCAACGGGTAGCATATACAGACCTAGATTAAAATTTGAGAATCACATTAAAGAGGAAAAACTTTTTATTAAATTACAGGAATATTTCGGAAAAGGTAAAGTTAGAAAGTTTGAGAGAATAAGACATATAACCGAAAAAAGTGTTATATTAGATATTAGTGATATTTATTATTTTAAACTTATTTTAATTCCTCTATTTAGAAATTTGAAATTTTATACTAAGAAATATTTAGATTTTTGCTATTGATCATATATAGTAGATTTATATTATTTAGGTTTTCATTTAACTTTAGAAGGCAAAAGTCTAATAAAGGAAATTAAATCTCTTATGAATAAAAAAAGCTTGATTAATTCAAAAGAAAATTTGCAAATAGACGAAATAAGTATAAAAGTTATTAATTTATTAGACAAACCTTCCCCTTATGTAATAATTAACGGAAAAAGACATAAAAGAAAATATAAATAATGATAGTAAATTAACTAAAATTATATTTATTTTGGACAAAGGATTAATGCATAGAAGTTTTATTTTAAATTTATATAAATAATATTGTATAAGTAGAAATTAGGGTGAATTACAAGAAAATCTTTTTTTTTTTAGATAACTTGCAGCGAAGCTTATTACGTCATATTATTCCTTTCTGGTTAGAAAACCAAAAGAATAATAGTAATAAGAACGTTCAACGACTAGAAAGTGAGCAGTGATTAAGCAATAATCTTTCCACGAGCACCCTACAATAATTCGAAAGAATTTATTGAAGACATAGTCTGAACCATATTGTAAAATATGGAAACAAATTTTAAAGGAATTTGTGTTAACAATAATGTACATGTGATCATTGGTACTATTTTTTTGTTAGTAGGAGCAGTAAGGATATTCTCATATCAAGTAACAAATACACATCATGTTGGGGTTGAATCAGGTATATTATATTGACATTTTGTAGATGTAGTGTGACTTTTTTTGTTCGCTGCTGTTTACTTTTGAGGAGGGCAAGGATCGGCTTAATTTATCAAAAATCTCTTTGTTTTACTCCTTGATATATAAATTATCGTAATGAAACTTTCGATTTATATAGTTTATGAGAATTTTTTTTTAATTATATGGACTTGTTTTTTTATTTAAGTATAATATTATCTTGTTGTTTAATTTACAAGAATATTAATAAAATGAGAATGAAAATATTAATAATTTATAATACTAATAATAATAAAGTATTGTGAAAATTAGAAAAAATATTTAAATATATCTTTTGATTTTTATTATCTATTATTATTGTTACTTTATGTGTTAATAAATTATTATTTAATAATAATTTATATGATTTACAGATAATAAGTGTTTATTTAGTAAAAGGTGTAAAATTATTATTGGCTGTTTTGTTGAATATTATTGCAATTTATATAAATATAAATACATTTAATTTAAAATCTTGAAAAACTATTCTTTCTATTTTTTCTCTATTATCTACTATAGTTTATATAGGTATCAATGTAGGTAATTTTATGTCTTTAATATGATTTCAAGAAATAATTGTTTGATTAGAATTTAAATTAATTTCAATATTTTGTGTTTTTTTTCAAATTATAGTCCCTAGAGAAATTTATTTGTTATCAGATATTGATTTTATAGATGATAATAGAATTAAAACCTTTAATTCTATTTCTGGAACCAGAAATAATTCTAATTTTATGACTCAAAATAATGAAAGAGAGGTAGAAGTAGAAGAAAATAATATTAATGGAAACAATCATAATACAGAAAATGAAAGAAGAGATACATCTAATCCAATTTTTAATGAATCAAATGCTAATGATTTAACTAGACGTTGAGTTAGAAAACCTATTTTAATAGCTAAATTGTATAGAGTAAGTAGAGAAGAAAAATTAACAGAAATTAATGAATTAGGTTGACATGGAAAAGGGGTAATAGTAGAGGGATGAGATAATGTAAAAGAGAAAAATTGGGATACAAATGAAAATGACAAAAAATATAATTATAAAGATAATGAAGATAAAATTAAAGATAGAATAGAATTTAAAAAAAATAGAATAATTAATTATGTTAAGGAACATTCATTTAATATTCAAAATAAAGTGTATCCTTTATGAGAAGAGAAAGATAATGATGTAATATCAGAAGAAGAAAATAGTGAAAAAAAAAATAATAATTAATCATTTTTTTTTAGTTATATTAATTTAAACTTTAGTTTGTGTATGCAATATTGATTACCAATATAATATTATTGTTAATTTAATTAATACAGTAATAATTCGTAAAAAATTTTTTATAATTGTTAATGTTTGAATATTCTATAATAAATAGTTTCACGATGAATATAGTTTAAAGGGAGAACTATTACTTGTGGCGTAATCAGTCTAGGTTCGATTCCTAGTATTCATCCTTAATTGTTATAGTAATTTTTATATATCTATGTAAATATAAGTAAATTATTTTTAAAAATAATATATTACAAGATTTATTATATATAATGAAAAAAGATAATATTATTTTATGTTATTGTAAATTTGTAGACTTTATTATCTGAAAAGTTGTACCTTCTTAAATTCTAATGATATCAAAATTTATTATTATTTTTAGATAGAGATAAAAATAAGTAATAAAATATATTTTATTTTATTAGTTGGTTTATAATTAATATGTGTATAGTGTAATACCAATACAAATTGAATATTATTATAAACTGATATAATTGTTAATAAAGAGAGAATAATATATTATTAGTTATAATATGTAAGGATGTAATATCAATATGTTTTTAGGTATTATATAATAATGTTACATGAGAGAATAAAATAAGAAAATTCATGTAATGTAAAAGAAAAATATAAATTTTCCATATATTTGGAAAATTTATATTTGTGGGGATATAGACGAAAAAAAAATATTTTAATAAATAATTAATAATGAGTGCATCTGCAAAAATTATAGGTTCAGGTTTAGCAACAATAGGGTTAGCTGGAGCTGGTGTAGGTATCGGTTTAGTTTTTGGAAGCTTAATTACTGCTACAGCCAGAAATCCATCTTTACGACCTTTTATTGGGGCCGTATAGATTCATATATATACTGGAAACATATTTAACTGAATATACAACCAGTAGAAGGTTTTTTGTTTATCTGATATAAAATCTTCTTAATGACTAAACAGTGAAAATATAGTATATTATATTAAGAGATAGTCTATTTAAGCGATTAATAACATACAATATGAAAAATGATATTTATAAACGTCATAATAAAGCTTTAGGTTTTATAAAAAGTTTAAAGAATCCAAATTTAAAAATAATCAATGAAGTATTATGTTTTAATTCTTCTATTAGACAGGAACATTTAAATTTTTGTATTTCAATAGTAGAAACAGTTATAACTGTTGATTTACCTATACCTCGTTCAGATAAGGTAAGTGCTTTTTCAAAAATAGCTGGTATAGAAAATTTGGAAAGTTTGAGAAAGTCTGGTAAATATGTTCCTGGTTGTTATCGAATCTGAGTTGAAAATTGTCCAGAAGATATGTGTTATATAGGTCAATCAAATCATTTAGGGATGCGTGTAAAATGTCATGCTAAAGGACAAAATAAAAGTACTCGTGAATTTTGCTTAAACAGAAAAGAAAGAATTAAAGTCGATTTATATATTGTATTAGATATAAGCAAAATTCCGGGTGGGTTATCTTTAACTCAATTCTTGTGTGTTATGGAGCAATATTTAATATTTAAATATAGACCTAAATTAAATAAATTATTAATAGCAAGACCTGGTATTGTATGACATAAAGAAGTTATAGAAAAACATAGAGAAAAAGTAGGAAATAAAGTGTATATTTATATAAAATCTAATAAGAAAGATAATAATTTAGAATATATTCATTTTTGTTATTCCTTTAGTTACGCTTCTAAATTATTAGGTTATGAAAGAAGCTGAGTTAAAAATATAATAAAAAGAAATAAAGGATGATATCGAGAAGAATTATATTTTAGTTTATTTCCTTTAGATTCATTGAAAGTCGGAAATGATAAGTATAAGATAACTTATAACTTAAAAGAAAGTAATGAATTGAAGTCTTATGTTTTCAATAAAATATCTGGAGTATCAAATAGAAAAAGAAAAAGAGTAAAAATTATTAATGTAGAGACAAATAAAATAATTATATATAGATCGAAAAGAGAAGCAGCTAGAAAACTAAAAGTTGACCCTAGCTCCATTTACACGAGAAAAAATCTTTTTAGAAAAAAATATATAATAGAAATTCTTGATTAATCCTTAAAAATTCGCAATTATTCACTTATGCCATTTTAGGTTTTGCTTTGGCAGAAGCTACGGGTTTATTTTGCTTAATGATGGCTTTCCTTCTATTATATTCAGCTTAATAGATTATATAAAAGCCAAAATGAAAAAAGTCTTGTCTATGTCTAAAATATCTCTATCTTTTATATTTTGTAAAAAAGATAGAGATATTAATATAGATTTATTTCAAAAAATCAAAGAAAATTCTTCTGTATCTACAGAAGAATTTTCTTGATTAAATTTGTATTCAGAATATTCTGAAGGATTACGTTGTTGTTTTATAATTTTATTAATATCTTATATTTATTATAAATATTTGAGGGCAGGGTGATTTAGAAAAATATCAATTAATATACTAATTAAAAATAAGCAAGTTTTGATAACATTATTAATAATTTTTCTTAATTTGTGTAGTTTTGGTATATTATATGAAATAATTATAAACCTACATCAATTGTCTTTAGATGCTATTATAAATTGATGTATAGTTAGTATTATATCAATAATAGATGCAATGTTAAGTATATATAATAATCAGTTTACTTTAACTATGGATATATTAATAGATTCAAATATTAATGAATATATTTTAAGTAAAGATAATAAATATATAGATGAAAAGTTACGAAATAGTTTCTATAATAATTTAAATGATAGTGATGCTTTAGAAGAAAGAAAGTTAAATAATAACAATATAGAATCAACAGAAGTTCAATCTAGTTCGAGTCAAGATAATATAAGTCAAGATAATGAAAATTCATCAGAAGTGATTCAATCAGATATTAATGATTCTAATAATAATAAATCAGATCAAAGTAATCAAATGCAAAATAATCAAGTTCAAGCAGATGAAATTAGATCAGAAAATGATAATTATAACGAAGATTCATTAGAAGAGAATAGATCTGAAACACCGGATTCAGGATATCATTCAGCACGAAGAAGTTACTCGGCTGAAGATTGAGCTAGAGATTATAGAAGATTAGATGATCTAAGAAGAACTAAAGCAGATAAATATTCTGAACTAGAAAGAATACAAAATAATTTAACAGATGATATGAAAAGATTTGGACGAGATGAAGACACTGAAGATTTCATAAAGGATTTAGAGACAGAAAAACATAATATTGTTAGTGAAGTTCAGGGGTTAGAAAGAGAAATGGAGGATGCACGTCAGGTTTATTGACAGTTAAAGAAAGCAGAGGACAGAGCAGCAGAAGAAGCACGAGCCGCGGCTAATGCTTTGGAAGAATATGAAATAAATAACGATGAAGAAGATTAAATTATTAATATAGTTTAATTTGTAATTAATAATATGTGGTTTTCCTTAACCCTTTTTTACTTTTTGTAATTTTCATGTTAGGGTGGGAGGTGGGCAATATTAATATAAAAAGAAAATTTAGATATAATAATATATTATACAGTAATTATAATCAATTTATTTAATATAATTGTTTAAAAATATAAATTTATAAACAATAAAATTTTATTGTTTAAATATAGCAATATATTAGAATTTTGTAATTTTATAACTATTTATTATCTATTTTCTTTTTTCTTTTTATTTTCTCGATAGTAAATAATCTATTTTATGTATAAGGTGTACGTATAAAAATATTATCCAGGTATAAACTCTATCAGGTAATATTAGAGCAATATATAATTTTGTTATTAATAAGTTGATACTAATAGAATTTAAAAATGTGATTAATATTTATGTATATAAATTAGAGAGATAAATATAGATGGTTTTATTTATTTATATATAATATGGATTTAGCTTTAATTTTATTTGGTTTAGGTGCAATAGGATTTATATTTAATCGAAATAACTTAATATTAATGATTATTTCGATTGAAATAATTCTTTTAGCTGTTTCTGTTATGTTGTTGTTTTTTTCTTGGCAATTTAACGATGTGTTGGCAGAAGTATTTAGTTTGTATATTATTGCGGTAGCGGGAGCAGAATCTGCTATAGGGTTAGCTATATTAATAGCTTATTTTAAATTAAGAAAACTATATTAATATCATATTTGATTTTTTATATTAGTTCAAGTAATTTATAATAACAAACATATTTTATGTTTGTTATTTGTCTATATTTTAAAGTTTTAAGTAAAAGATTTTTTTAGTTAATTTGTGATTTATAGATCTTAGAGTATTAGAGGGGAGTTTTGTATTAAAATTAAAAATAGTAAATAATAGGTAATAATGTATGCAAATATTGTATTCTTACCATTTCTAGCAGCAATTTTAAGTGGATTATTTGGTAGAATTTTAGGTGTAAAAGGCGTGCATTTAATAAATGTAACTTGTTTACTAATAACTACTATTTTATCATTTATTGCATTTTATGAGGTTGTATTATGCAATTCTCCAGTAAGTGTAGAATTGTTTTCTTGAGTAAGTCTAGAACATTTAAATATATCATGATCATTTTATTATGATGAATTAACAGTATGTATGTTAATACCGGTAACAATTGTTTCCTTATTAGTACATTTATATTCTGTAGGTTACATGAATGAGGATCCGCATCAACAGCGTTTTTTCTCTTACATTTCGTTGTTTACTTTTGCAATGTTAATTTTAATAACTGGTAGCAATTTTTTAGTAATGTTCGTAGGTTGAGAAGGTGTTGGTGTTTGTTCGTATTTATTGGTACATTTTTGATATACAAGAGTGTCAGCAGTTAAGAGCGCAATGAATGCTATGTTTACTAACCGTGTAGGGGATTATTTCTTAACTATTGGTTTTTTTGCTATTTTCTTTACATTTGGAACATTGGATTATGCTACTGTATTTTCTTTAGCTCCGTATATTAATGTAAATATTATAACATTTATTGGGTTATTATTATTACTAGGTGCAGCAGCAAAATCTGCACAGTTAGGCTTACATATTTGGTTACCTCAAGCGATGGAGGGATTTTGCTATAGATATTTTTCCCCTTTTTCTTATATTTGAAAACCAAATTTTAGTTTAGTTATATATATAGAATATATAATAAAAGTTTTTTTTATATTTGTATTTCAAGTTCTTCTTTTATTAATATTCGAAACATAAATACAAATATAAAACATAATTCTAAAAAAGATTTGTTTGATAAAAATAAGGAAAATAACTCTCTTATTTGAGTATATGATATAATAGATATCTCATTAATGAAAGGAGCTCCTTTTAAAACTAAGACGGAATGTGCAAAAACTCTAGGTATTAATCGTGGGACCGTTAGGCTTTATTTAAATTCGGGTAAATTATGTAAAAATAAATGAATATTTAGTTATATTCCTTTAACTGAAAAAGAATTATCTAAATGAAAAATTCCTTCTAAAGTTATAGAAATAATAATAGGAGAATTATTAGGTGATGGACATATAAGAAAGTCAAGAGGAAATATAAGAGGAGAAGCAAGATTAGAATTTACTTTTTCAGTTAAAAATTTGCAATATGTCAAGTATTTAAAATATGAAGCTTTAAATTTTGTATGTACAGACTCTGAACCTACGCCTTGACCTTCTTCTAGACATGGAAATTTAGAACCAACTCAATATTGATTTTCTACTAAAAGTTTACCTATTTTTTCCGAATTACATAATTCTTGGTATAAGAAGATAAACGGGAAGTATAAAAAGGTTTTACCGATAAATATAGAAAAATTGTTGACCCCTGTTGGTTTGGCTCATTGAATTATGGGTGATGGTTATTATAATAAAAGTGGGAGTAATGTAATAATTTGTACAGATAATTTTACGGAAAATGAAGTGTTGAAATTGATAGAAGTGTTAGATAATAACTTTGGATTAAAATCAACTAAGAAAAAAAGAATTTCATCTAAAGGCAATTTAATGTGAAGAATTTATATAAGTAAGTTAAGTATGAAAAAGTTAAAAGAATTAGTAATTCCTTATTTTATATCTGATATGCTATATAAACTAAATATTAAGTAATTAATATGTCTATTGATTTAATATTAATATTAGTTAGAGTATATTTTAATCTATATTTTAGGTCCCTCCTAAAATTTTGTTGTATGCTGAAAATTAATCAATGTTTGTTAATTATAATTATATTGATTAATATAATTATCAGCAAACCAGCAAAATATATTTTGCTGGTTTCAGAGACTAAACGCAAAAGTATTATTTAATATATAATATAGTCCTTTTTACTGAATCTAGATTTTGATTTAGAATATTTATGCCTACACCAGTATCAGCCTTGATTCATGCGGCTACAATGGTATAAGGTTGCCAGAGAATAAAAAGAAAATTATTCTATGTATATTTCAAAATATGCTGAAACTTATTATTTTATTTTGAAACAAAAATAAAATTAATTCAATATCATAAGGAATATATTGAAAAGAATCAGCAAGAATTGTTAAAAATTAAATATGATTCTTCCGAGATTGAAGGTGAAATAAATTTTATTTTTGATAATTATTTAAAATTAAATAAAAATGAAGAATATAGTAAAGATAATTCTTTTTTAGAATGATTTAAAGGTTTTATTTCTTTAAGAACTAAAAAAAATTGCATTTACGAAATTTGTTCAGTTACATAATAAAATAATGAATAAAGAACATTTAACTATAATTGGGATTAGAAATTTGGAAAAATTGATGCCGTACATAAATCAGAATAAAAATTAAATAGGCAATCCACTAATATAATATAATTTTTTAGGACAGAACCGCTGGCGTATATTTACTAATAAGATGTTCTCCCTTAATAGAGCAATCAGAAATAGCTTTGACATTAATAATGATCACAGGAGCAGTAACAGCTTTTTTTGCTGCATCAGTTGGGTTGTTTCAAAATGACATAAAAAAAGTTATTGCCTATTCCACAATGAGTCAATTGGCTCGAAAATGTAATATTAATATTACATTTAGGTATCGAACTATTTGCGTAGAATTTATTATTTTAAGGATGAATAATTCGCAGATAACCAAAGCTCATAATTATATTAAATGTAGTTATAATAGTGGTAGATTTTTTAATTCATTTTCCGCTATGCGGCAGTACTTTCTTATAATAAGTTATATAGTTATGTCAGTAAAATGAAAATTTATCATTATATGCAAGTTAGTAGGAATCTCAGAGACCATACGTTTGATATTAATTTTATTTTTCTTAAAGTTAAAAAAAAATTGTTTTTATAATTATAAATATTGTTTTGTTTTAATAATTATGTTTCTTATTCGAAAAATTATTTATAATAATAATATTGGTATATTATATAATATAGTGCCAATTGATTCAATTCATAAAAACTATATATTACCTGATAATAATAAGTTTAAATCAAGTAATTTTTCAGATCCTGATACTAATCCTTTTTTTGAATGATTAGCAGGTGTAATAGATGGAGATGGCTATTTTCATTTATCTAAGAAAGGTAGTGCTCGTTTAAATATAACTATGGATTCAAGGGATAAACAAGCACTATTTGAAATCAAACATAGGTTAGGAGGGTCTATATATAATATAGCGAATGCTAATGCTTTGAAATATCAGTTAAGTCATAAAAAGGGCTTAATTAATTTAATAAATGGTGTAAATGGTTTAATAAGGAATCCTACCAGAATGTTACAAATGAATAAATTGTGTATGAAATATGGAATAAAACTTCAATACCCTAAACCTTTAACTTTTAATAATGGGTGGTTTAGTGGTTTCATAGATAGTGATGGTTCAATATATTTTAATGAAAGAAGTGGACAGGTTTTTCTTAGTATAGCTCAAAAAAATAGATATTTGTTGGAGCCTCTTATACATCTATATGGGGGGAGAGTAGATATATTTAGTCCAAAAATAGAAGCATTTAAGTATATTGTTTATAGAAAGAATGAATTGTTTAATTTAATTGATAATTATTTTAATAAATATCCTTTGAGGACTAAAAAATGTAAAAGGCTACATTTGATAAAACAATTTTATTTAGTACGTATTAATAAAAATAATCAAGATATATATAAATTAAATGAATGAATATCTTTTAAAGATAAATGGGAAAAATATAGTGATTAATAAAGAAATGGTCCAAATTATATTATTTATATAATTAGCAATTGGGAATGATGGTAATTGCTGTAGGTCTTAGTCAATATAATGTCGCTATAATGCATTTAGTTTTACATGCTATGTATAAAGCAGGGTTGTTCTTATCAGCTGGTTCTGTGTTGCATGCGATGGGTGATCAACAAGATTTTAGACGTTTTGGTGGCCTAGTTGAATTACTGCCATTAACATATACTGTGATATTAATAACATCCTTAAGTTTAGCTGCTTTGCCTTGACTAAGTGGTTATTATTCTAAAGATTTAATTATAGAATTGGCTTACGGAGCTTATTCTATGTGAGGGTATTTAGTATATTTTTTAGCTGTATTTTCCGCTTGTTTTACTATGTTATATTCGGTTAAATTAATATATTTAACTTTTTTAACTTATGCTAATGCACCAAAAGGTAATTATGAAAAAGCTCATGAATCTCCGTGAACGATGAGTTTACCATTAATTGTTTTAGGTATACTTAGTGTGTATCTAGGAAACATATCTAGAGATTTATTTATAGGTTTAGGAAGTCATGGTTTAGGGAATGGAGTATTTACTCATCCTAACCACGTTATTATAAATGACACAGAATTTGGTATTCCTATATATAGTAAATTATTGCCTCTAATTTTAAGTAGTTTATTTGCAATTGTAGCAATCTATTGTTTAGAAAAAAAGCCTGGCTTATTATTATCTGTTAATTTATCTAATATTGGTATTAATGTTTATAGGTTTTTTAATCAAAGATATTGATTTGAATTAATTTATAATAAATTAGTGGTAAAGGGTGTTCTAAATATGGGCTATATAACAAATGTAATTTTAGATAGAGGAGTATTTGAATTGATAGGACCAAGAGGGGCTGTGGCTGGATTTTATAAAATAAGTTGTTATTTTTCTAGCTTTGATTCAGGATCTATAGCTCGGTATGGTTTTGTTATGTTTTCAGGCTTTTTATTTTTACTTATAATTTGAATTGGATCTTCTAATCAGGTCCTAATGAATTATACAATTTAAACAATATATTGTTTAAATTGTATAATTTAAAATGTTAATATAATAATATTATATTAAATAATTGTAAATATATTGATAATTGCATTAATTATAATAAAAATATAACTGAATGAATTTATTATAATTGTTAATATTTATATTGTTATTTATAATATATAAATATTATTAATATATATGTTAACAATATGTTTATTTGATACGTTTGTACTGCTTACGTTGCCATATATTATTGACTTTATATTAAAACTAAAATAATTAATGATAAGTTTGATCTCTTTAATGGTAATAGTTATACTATTTGTAGCATTGGTATTACTTTCTTCAAATAATAGTTATATAATATCAGATTCTAAATATAATACATACAATATGAATAATATGATAAATTTAAATAAAAAAAAACTTATTGTCTTCGGTAATTTAAAAGAATTTAATTTTTTAAAAAGTTTACTTAATTCTTTTTGAAGTACTAGAGTGGAATCTGAAAAAAATATGAAATTCAAAACGTTAGTTACTATGAATAATGTAGTATTAAAAAAGATAGGAATGTATCTTTCTTTAATTTTGTTAATTGAAGGAAGTTTATTTTGATTTAAATATAGTAGAACTACTATAAGTTATCAGTTTTTAAACAAATGTAATTTAGGTGAATCTATGTGAAATTTAGATATTTCGTTAGGATTAGATGGTTTATCATTGCCTTTTGTATTGTTAGTAATTATAATATTACCTTTAGTCTATTTAAGTAATTGAACTACTATAGATTCCTTGAATATATATTATATTATGATGATAATATTATTGGAATTATTTTTAATAATTGTATTCTTAGTAATAGATTTTATATTATTTTATGTGTTCTTTGAAAGTATTTTACCTATATTATTTGTATTAATTGGATTATATGGTGCCTCTCAGAAATTTAGGGCTGGATATTATTTATTTTTATATACATTACTGGGATCTATGTTTATGTTATTGTCATTTGTGAAAATGACAAGTGATGTAGGTTCCGGTTTATTTGAGAGTTATATTAGTAAAGGTGAATGATCGGATATACAAACTCTTTTTTGAATAAGCTTATTAATATCTTTTTCTGTAAAAACACCTTTAGTACCTGTACATATTTGACTTCCATTAGCACATTCAGATGCTAATGTTTCAGGTAGTATAATTCTAGCTAGTATAGTTTTAAAATTAGCCTTATATGGGTTTTTAAGAATAATTATTGGTATTCTTATGTTATCTACTGTTTATTTAATTCCTTTTTTTTTAAGTTTTTGTTCTTTAAGTATTTTATTTTCTAGTTTTACTACTATAAGACAATTTGATTTAAAAGTATTGGTTGCTTATTCTAGTGTTGCACATATGGGTTCTTCTTTATTGGGTACTTTCTCTGATAATATTTATGGTATAGTAGGAAGTGTTATATTTGGATTGGCTCATGGTTTTGTTAGTCCAGGTTTATTTATAATTGTAGGTGCAGTTTTATACGATAGATGTGGTTCTAGAGTTATTAATTATTATAGAGGTTTAAGTAGTTTATTACCTTTTTTTGCTGTATTATTTCTAATTTTAATATTTGGTAATATGAGTGTTCCTCTTACTGCTAATTTTATAGGGGAATTTCTATCTTTATTAGGTGCATATCAACAAAGTATGTTTATAGCTTGTATTGGGACTTTATCTGTTATTTTAAGTGCTATTTATAGTATTTATATGTATAATAGAGTAGCTAGTGGTTCGACATCTATATTTATTCATACTATACCTGATTTATTTAGAAAAGAATTCTTTTTATTATTGCCTTTAATATTATTTACTATTTTTTTAGGAGTTTATCCTTCTATTATAATATCTGATATTGAATTTGGATTGTCTAATTTTTTATTATAATATATTTAATTAATTAAAAATTAATTAATTAATTAAATATACTTTATTATTCTGTGATTCTAATCTTAATATTGATAGTTTGTATTATAATATTCTAGTTATATATATGTAATTAATATAACACTTATATAATTGGTTATATATGTATAGAAATATTATTGTTTAAAAGTTTTTATTCTAACATAAAACTTTTATATGATAGAATAATAGTGAAATTAAATATATTAACAAAAGGACATTAATAATAATTATAATAGTAGTTGGAAAAAATAATTAATAAATAATTATATGTAGCTATTTATTAATTAAGGTTTATATATATATAAATTAAGTTGGTTGAAAATAGTAACAATCAAATATAAAATATTAATATGATATATATTTAAATTATAAAATTAGATAGAAATATTTTATATTTTTCTATTTGAATAATAATTTTAATAATCTATTATAATAGATGATATTTTATATTATATGATGATAATCTATATTTATTGTATTTTTAATTCTGTTCTAATAATTAGTAAGTTTAATTAAATATAAAGATAAGTTATAATAGTAATAACGTTTTCTTATATAAATGACTTATATTATTATGAGATTTTCTTTTATAAAGTATTAATAATTAATATATGCCTCAATTAGTTCCATTTTTCTTTATACATCAGATTGTACTTGTTTTTTTAGCCTTGGCTTTATTATTATCATTGTTTTCTAAATATATATTACCTAATATACTTTCTATACAATTGGGTAGATATGTATTAGCTAATAAAATGAATTCATAATAATGATATCATTAAATCGTTAAATTATGATAATTAATGTAATTATTATTACTAGTTATCAATATGGAAGTAATTTCTATAAGTAATTATTTGTTATAAAATGTAATGGGATTTACATTCGGCATAATAATTTATTATTATATAATCAAATTATCGTTTGTATAAATTTCGTTATCATTAAAATTAATAATAACATATATTTAAATTATTTCTTTGTATATATTATTATACTAATTTTTTAGGCAATTAAGATTATGTATTTAAATAAGTAGAGAGTAAAAAAGAATAAAGATTATATAATGTACAATATAATCTAATATTGAATGTAATTAATCTCTTTTAGGAATCGAACCTAAATCATGATATTAGAAGTATCACGCTCTGCCAATTAAGCTAAAGAGACAAGAAAAAATCTTTTTAGTTTTATATAGCAATTTATATTATTATCCATAATAATATAAAGTATAATGAATTATGTGTTAAAAGGTAAAGAGGGAATCGAACCCTATTATTTAGATTTGCAGTCTAACGCAGTACCAGTCTGCTACATTACCCTTATTAATGTTAATTATTTTTTTAATATTAATTTATTTTGGAATAAATTTTAATTATATGAGAGCTACGAGTCACTTTGAAAATGAATGTTCATATAATACTATTATATATGATAGATACCATACATTAGAAGTAAAAGAAAAAAAGCAATAGTAAAAAGTAGAAAAGGTTAAACAATTATTATTTCGGGAGTATAGTTTAATTGGAAAAACATGGAGCTTCAACCTCTAAATAGACAGTTCAAATCTTTCTACTCCTGTTTATAATTAAAATGTATTAATTATTATTTGATTGATTTTACATTAAGGATAATAAAATATTAAATATAATATAAAAATGTAAGAAAGTAATTAATAATATTTTATGAAAAAAAAAGTTCAATTATTTAAGGATGTGATGGCCGAGTTAGGTTTATGGCGTAATACTTGAAATATTAAGCATTAATAATGCCGCGAGTTCGAATCTCGCTCCATCCGTTATTAAGATAAAATAAAGATAATAATAGGGGATTTAATTTAATTGGTTAAAATATCGAATTTGCATTTCGGGTTTATGGATTCGAGTTCCGTAATCTCCAGTAATTTAAGAGAAATTAAATAAGATTTAATTTAATACAAAAGTTTTTAATGATGATTTATTAAATTTTATATAATATACTAGTTATATATTGTATGTCCAAATAGCTTAACGGAAAAGCATAGCATTGAAGTAGCTGGTATAGAGGTTCAATTCCTTTTTTGGACAAAATTTTCTAATTAATTAAAGAGATTTTTCTTTAACATCTTATAGGATTTGAACCTATATCTTGCGGTGCCGAAAACCGAAACTTTACCATTAAGCTAAAGATGTTTTTTAATCGAAAATCGAAAAAGAAAAATGATTTTTTTTCTAGAGTCTAAATATCCTTATTATTGATTTTAGTGTCTTAAATGTTATGGTTGTGACGAAATAGGTAACCGTAATAAGTTTAGGCCTTATTGATGAAAATTCACTGAGGGTTCGACTCCCTTCAACCATATATTTTTTTATATTTACTATTATATAAAAATTAGTAAATATAAGTTATTTTAAAATATATATTCTTTATAAAGCAGTTTTAATAGTAAATTCATAACAAAAAAGATTTTCTATATATATTTTTTTTAGAAAAGCGAGCATAAGTTAATGGTAGACTAGGTGTTTTCCGAACACTTTGTGTTGGTTCAAATCCAATTGCTCGTACAATAAAGGAAAAATTTATTTCGTTATGTAAATTAAAATATTTATGTTTATTTACGTATTAAGAACAATTTATATTTTATAAAAATTATATATAAATAATTGGGCTTGTAGCTTAATGTAAAGTTTCTCTTTGTCGCAGAGAAGGATGTCCGTTCGTAGCGGGTCAGGCTCGAATATAAGTAAGTTATAAAAAAAAAATAAAAAAGGAAGTTAGTTTAATGGTAGAACTACGTCTTTACACGACGTGTGCGAGAGTTCGAGTCTTTCACTTCCTAATATAATATTTAGAAAGCGATTTCTTTTTTATTTTACTTTACATTATACTGTTTTAATATTAATATATTGTATAATAGATATAATTATAAGAATATATTATAAATATATAATATATTATATATGGAAAAGTAGCTATAGGTAGGGCGAGATGCTTGCTACGCATTAGGATTTAAATTATCCTTAAGGGTTCGAATCCCTTCTTTTCCGCTTGTATATATAATTAAGCTTAAAATTAAATTAATAAAGATTTTTTTTAGTCTAATTAGTAATAATATTAGATATATAAGATAAAAAATCTTTATTTTATATTACATAATGTTATTAAAAAGATATGGAACGTAATATAAACTGTAAAATAAAAATCTTTTATTTTACAGTTTTTAGAATAGAATAGGATTATTTATAGAGCATAAGCTATTATATAAGGGGGATAGAACAAAATCATAATTAATACTATCTAAATAGATAATTTAACAAATAGTTAAATTAAATAAGTAATTAGAAAAACTAAGTTTAGTATACTTATAATTATATGTATTTCTAGCTAGAAATACATATAATTAGATAGTTATAAAATATATATGTGTATCCTGTGTGAAAACACGATTATTAGAAACAAAGTGAACTGAAACATCTTAGTAACTTTAGGTAAAATAAATCAACCGAGATTCTATGAAGTAGTGGTGAGCGAAAATAGAAAAGTCTAAATTATATTATATTTGATAATAATACATTATGGGAGATAATAATAAAAGAATAAGATTTGAATTAAATATCTTATAATGTGTATCGTGTAAGATTAGAAATTATTTATATTATGTAATTAGATAATTAGATAAAAAATTAATTGTTTAATATAATAAGGAAATAATTTAATAAAATATATAAGTATGCTAAAAACCAGAGCAGTCAGTATATTTTTCCAGAAAGGTTAAAAGATAAATCTTAATAATATAAAAATAAAGTAAAACGGTAAAAAACTGTTTGAAAGGAAAGTTTATAAAATAATAAAAGGGGAACCTTCCTCTAAGACTAAATATTTATATAATAAGCGATAGTGAAATAAAAGTACCGTGAGGGAACATGCTTAAAAAGTAATTCTCAAAGCAACAGGAATTTTCAAGATTGAAAATGACTGTGTACCTCTTGTATAATGGGTTAGCAAGTTTATGTTAATAGCAAGAATTGTAATCAATTCGTAGATAAAACAACTATTCCAACAGATCAGATATAGATAATAGTTATTAACATAAGACCCGAAACCTGACGATCTTGTCCAGTTCAGGTATTAGACCGAACAAGTGAATGTTGCAGAATTCTTTGAAGAAATTGGACAAAGAGAAATTCAACTGTTGTCAGGAGATAGCTGGTTTTTCGTGAACGCTATTTTAGTAGTTATGTCATAATTGTTAAACGAGGGTACAGTATTATGAATTCAAAATAAAATTTGATAGAATAAATATAGAAGTAAATTAAAGGGATAATAATATGTATTAAAAATTATTAGACTTATTTATGATACGTAAATATATTGGTTATAATAAAGACTCCTTTATATTATACTGTAATATTCCATATAGTATAAGTAAGGGATTAAGAGTAAAAATTATAATCATCCAAGATTGTATTATTTTGGAGTATATCAAATTTTAATAATTTGGGGAATCGTGATGATTTTATCAATGAATTTTTATCTCGGAATTCGTAATTAATATATATGACAGGTCAGACTTATGGTGAGAAGGTCGTAAGTCAAGAGGGAAACAGCCCAAAACTAGAGTAAAAGGTTCCAAAATTGTTGTTTAGTGTAAATGAAGAAGTTTGTCTGTGTTAATCTAATTAGAGTGTAGGCTTAGAAATAGTCATTCACTTAAAGAGTATGTAACAATTCACTAATGCTGAATACCAGAACAGCACTGAAAATTTATTGGAACTTAAACAACATACCGTATCCTAGTATTCAAAAAATATTATATATAATATTTTTTGAGTGGTAACGAAACATTCAGTAAAAGTTTGACAAGTAGTGTTTCATTACTTGGACTTATCTGAAGAGAAAATGCTAACATGAGTAACGTTAAAGGAGGTTAAAAATTTATGATTTTTTCTTATTAAAAATATATTTAGATTTTGTATAATATAGATAAATAAAATCCTCCTCGCCTTAAGCATAAGGGTTTCAATATATTTGCTTATCGAATATTGAATGACGTAACGGCTTCTAAGGTTTGTTCGAATAATCTAACTGATGAACAAATTTATAACGTTTAAACAATTTGTAATCTATAATTCAAAATTATAGTGAAATAATTACCAGGAAATAATTGTTTATGTTATTACAAATTTTACAGGTATTAATTATAATTATAATTAATAAATTATTTATATAGTTTGATATTATTTTTACCTATAGAATATACATGGTATTTCTAATACATTATATTGAAAATTTGGATATATTAATGTTCATTTAAGGAAAAGAAAATTAAGTATATAATCTTAGCTATAGTATAATGTATATTTTACTTTGATTAATAATTAATTTTCCTTTCTTTGAGAGCAACTACAAAAGAAAATAAACCGTACCCTAAACCGCCACTGGTATGCTAGTTTAGTAAACTAAGGCGTATGAGTCAACTATCGCGAAGGAACTCGGCAAAATTATCTCGTAACTTTGGAAGAAGAGAAACCAAAAATCTATTGAAATAATTATCGTATATTTAAATATATATGATAATTTTAGATAAAATACAAAAATATATTATCTATTAGTATTTTAATAGAAAAGGGTATCATAGAATCGTGTTGTACAACTGTTTACTTAAAACACAGCACTTTGCTAAGAAATAATTCTGTGTATAAGGTGTGATGCCTGCCCAATGCTTAAAGCTAACTAATGGTAACTATGTAGATAAAATATAACATATTATATTTTAAAAATAATGGTAAGTCATAGGAAACTCTAGTGAATGGCGGCCTTATCTATAAGGGTCCTAAGGTAGCGAAATGCCTTGGCCATTAAATGTGGTCTTGCATGAATGGCGTAATGATACAACAGCTGTCTCCGCGGTAGACTCAGTGA